>DSTMR04002__coassemble_697_pt1 | contig 49821 bp, 42 predicted proteins | sample DSTMR04002__metabat2_high_PE_025 | metagenome-assembled genome bin DSTMR04002
GCGGCTGGTCGTGCTTTATGCGGTGCTGATGCTGTGCCGTCTCACGTTCTACCTCTACAACGCCCCGCTGCTGAGCCCGCTGGCCTTCGGCGAAATCGGACAACTCCTCACCGGCGCACTGAAATTCGACACCGTCTCGGTAATCTATGCCGACGGGGCCTTCATCCTGCTCTCGCTGCTGCCGCTGCACCTGCGCGAACGGCGCTGGTACCGCGGTCTGCTCTACGGCTGCTACGTCGCGGTCAACTCGCTGCTCGTCGTGGCCACGAACCTCGCCGATACGGTCTATTTCCGCTATACGCAGAAGCGGTTCACCGCCGACGAGATCTTCTTCGCCGACAACGACAATTCGCTGCAACTCGTCGGGAAGTTCATGGCCGAGAACTGGTACCTCGTCGTGGTGTGGGCGGTGCTCACGGTATTGCTGGCCTGGGCCTACCGCCGCCGGGTGCGCGAGGTGAGCCTGCTGCGCCGAGGCTGGCCCTACTACGCGGGCGGGACGCTCCTCCTGGCCCTCGCCGCCGGATTGAGCATCGCCGGGGCCCGCGGCGGCATGACGCGCATGACGCGCCCGATCACCCTCTCGAACGCCACGCTCTACACCTCGGACAGCGGCAAGGCAAACCTCATTTTGAGCAACCCCTTCTGTATCCTCCGTACCGCAGGGAACTCCGAAAACGGGAACTTCCCGCGCATCTTCACCGAGGAGGAGCTTCCGCAACACTTCACGCCCGAGCACCAGCCGGCCGACAGCACGTCGCTGAACCTCGGCCCGCGCAACATCGTGATCTTCATCATGGAGAGCATGTCGGCCGAGCACTCCGCACACCTGTGCCCGGAGGTCTACGCCGACCTTCCGCAGAAGGGATTCACGCCGTTCCTCGACTCGCTGATGCGCGAGGGGCTGACCTTCCGGCGGATGTATGCCAACGGTTCGCGCTCGATTCAGGCCATGCCGTCGGTGCTGGGAAGCATCCCGTCGTTCCGCACCCCCTTCGTGCTGATGCCGCAGTCGCTCGGCCGGAGCCGCCAGCTGCCGGCCATGCTCGCCGACCGGGGCTATACGACCGCCTTCTTCTGCGGTTCGGAGCACGGTTCGATGGGCTTCGGGGCCTACGCCCGTTCGGCGGGCGTCGAACGGCTCGTAAGCCGCGAAGACTACGAGGCGCGGCACGGCACGGGGGATTTCGACGGCTACTGGGGCATCTGGGACGAACCCTTCCTGCAATTCATGGGCGAGGAGCTCGCGGCCATGCCCGAACCCTTCTTCGCCTCGCTCTTCACCCTCTCGTCGCACCACCCCTTCGTCGTGCCCGAAAAGTACGCCGCGACGCTTCCCGACGGCTACACCAAAATCCACAAGGGCGTGGCCTACGACGACCAGGCCTTCCGCCGTTTCTTCGAACGCTTCGGCGGCGAGGAGTGGTTCCGGCGCACGATCTTCGTCTTCGTGGCCGACCACGTCTCGTCGGAGAAATTCGCCGAAAAGACCCGCTCCTACCCGGGCAACATGCACATCCTCGGCTTCATGTACACGCCGGACGGCGCCCTGCGGGGCGAAGTCACGGAGGTCACGCAGCAACTCGACCTGATGCCGACGCTGCTGGGTCTCACGGGCAACCGCGAGCCCTATTTCGCCTTCGGGCGCGACGTGCTCAACGAGCCGCAGCGTCCCCGCTGGTCGGTGAGCTACGACGGACAGTTCCGGGCCCTGACCGACGACGGCATCCTCACGCTCGACGATGCGGGAAATCCGCTCGGTTTCACGCCCGCGGTCTCCGCAACCCCGGCAACCTCCGAAGGCTCCGCTCCGGCAACCCCGGCAACCCCGGCAACCTCCGCCGAATGCGCTCCGGCAGGTCCCGGAGATTCCGCCCCGGCGGCCGACAGCCTCGTCCGGAGTTTCCAGGCCCTCGTCCAGCAATACTACGGACGCATCGCACAAAAGAATTACACGGTTCATGATTGAGTTCCATCCCGTCCGTCTCGAAGACCGCAGCGTCATCGAGCGCTATACGATGCCTTCGGGCATCTGCAACTGCGACCTGGCCTTTGCCAACATGTACTGCTGGCAGGCGGTCTACCACAGTGCGTGGGCCGAAGTCGGGGGATTCCTGGTGATCCGCTTCCAGATCGACGGCGGCGAGCGCATCGGCTACATGCAGCCGGTCGGAGCGGGCGACTTCGGACCGATCATCCCGCAGCTGCGCGAGGACGCCCACGCCCACGGCCAGCGCCTGCGCATCATCGGACTGACGGACGAGGGACGGGAGATGATCCGGCGGATGCACCCCGGGGAGTTCGCCTTCGAATCGGACCGCGCGCTCGAAGACTACGTTTACAACGCCGACGACCTGCGCACGCTGCCCGGACGCCGCTACCAGCCCAAGCGCAACCACATCAACCGCTTCACCGCGGAATACCCCGATTACCGCTACGAGGAGCTGACCCCGGAGCGGTTCCAGGAGTGCATGGCCCTGGAACGCGAATGGCGGAAGGTCCACGAGGGACATACCTCGGAGCTGTGCGCCGAACAGCGGGCCATGCAGCGGGCCTTCGAACACTTCGCGGAGCTGGGACTCACGGGCGGCTGCATCTATGTGGGCGACCGTTTGGCAGCCTTCACCTACGGTTCGGCGGTCAACGACCACACGTTCGACACCCACGTCGAGAAGGCCGACACGGAGTACGACGGCGCCTTCACGATCATCAACAAACGCTTCGCCGAACACCTGCCCGAGCGCTTCACGCTTATCAACCGCGAAGAGGACCTCGGATTGGAGGGGCTCCGGCGGGCGAAGCTCTCCTACCACCCGGCTTTCCTGCAACACAAATTCCAGGCCATCCACCTCCATCCCGACGAACTGGCCTGCAAACGGTTGTGGATGGAGGCTTTCGGCGATGACGAGGCTTTTGTCGACTCGTTCCTGATCCGCTACTACGCGCGGCGGCGCGTGCTGACCCTCACGGAGGAGGGTCGCACCGTGGCGATGCTCCACCTCCTGCCGTTCGAGACCGAACTCGGACGCACGACCTACATCTACGGCGTCGCCACGGCCGAATCGGCCCGCCGCCGCGGCCTGGCCTCGCAGCTCATGCGGCAGGCCATGACGCGTATCGCCGAACGCGGCGACGATGCCGCCTTCCTGATCCCCACCCCGGGCAAGGAGTGGCTCCGCGGCTTCTACGAAGGATTCGGATTCGGGGGCGAGATCCCCGTGACCTTCCATTCGGAGGACGGGTTCGACTTCGGGACGGGCGATGCGGCCGCCGACCGGGCGATGGTCTGGCGGCGCGACGCCTCCGCCCCGCTGCCCGAGTCGCTGGCGGCCACTTTCCGCCGATAAACAAACGCGAGACCGGGCTTTGGCCCCGGTCCCGCCACTCTTTCATTCGAAATGCAACCTTACGATACGGTTGTTCATATTGCGGCGTACCCACCCGATCCAATGAATCAGCCGTAAATAACGCCAGCGTCGACGAGCCATATCGAAATAGGACCATTCACAATCATAATGCAGGCGGGAATTCAGCCGGCTGAAATCGCGGCTGTCGGACAGAGTCCATTTGAAAGAGGCATTCTTCACGACATCGTGCATCCGGTTCCGGCCGACCAGCAGCGGAGCAAGCATCTCAACCAGCAGCACGGCCTTGGGGAAATATCGGGCCAACGCATCCAGCAGGGAAGTCACCTCCTCCTCCGAAAAATACATGAACAACCCTTCGGCAATGATCAGTACCGGACCGGGAGCCATAATGCGTTCCATCCAGCCGCTGTCAAGTACCGATGAGGCTATCATATGCCGCTGCTCCGTCTCGGTGAAAAAGTGCGATCGCAAGGCAATCACCTCCGGAAGGTCGAGATCATACCAGCAGGCGTACCCGGAGAGCCTCGACACTCGGGTATCGAGTCCGCAACCGAGATTGATGACCGTCGAACCGGGATGTGCGTCCAAAAAACGCTGCACTTCCCGATCGAGAATCACCGTGCGGATGCAACACCCGAGTTGTGACATCCAGCCTCCCGAAAAGCGGGAAAAATCGAAATCGAGCGCCCGAAGAATCTCCGCCGATCGGGGATCGCGGACCAGCGGATCAGAACGTTTCTGTTCTTCGGCTCGTGCCCAAAGCGGCACGAGCAACGTGGCGGGAACCTCCGCCAGAAGGGGTCGGATCTTTTCCATCGTTTTTTCGGTAAAGGTAGGCTGTCCGCACACACCGGGCAATACCCAGAACTACTGATTTTCAATCCTCCCGCCTCCCCTCATCTTACCATCCCGACAGTGCATCGCGGGATGCGGCCCCAAACCCGTGATCCGGCCCCGGAGACAGAAAAACCGACCCTCCGCAAGGGAAAGGGCCGGTTTCATCCAAGGAGCATCCAAGAAGCGCATCAGCGGTTTCTCAAAAAGCACTCGATCGTGTTCTCCATCAGGCAGCAGATCGTCATCGGACCGACACCGCCCGGCACCGGCGTGATGACCGATGCCTTCGGCTCGATGGCCGCAAAGTCGACGTCGCCGCACAATTTGCCCGTCTCCGGGTCGCGGTTCACACCCACGTCGATCACCACAGCCCCCTCCGATACCATGTCGGCCGTCACGAATTTCGGACGCCCGATGGCCACGACCAGGATCTCCGCCCCGCGCGTCACCTCGGCGAGGTTGCGCGTGCGGCTGTGGGCCATCGTCACCGTGGCGTTCGCATCGAGCAGCAGCTTCGAGACCGGCAGCCCCACGATGTTGCTGCGGCCGATCACCACGGCGCGCTTCCCGGCGATCTCCACCCCGGCAGCCGTCAGCATCCGGATGATTCCCTTCGGCGTGCAGGGCAGCGTGCAGGGCTGTTTCTGCCACAGCGCCGCCACATTCAGCGGATGGAACCCATCCACATCCTTCGCCTTGTCGATCGCCTCGATCACCTTGCTCTCGTCGATATGCTTCGGCAGGGGCAGCTGCACCAGAATGCCGTCCACCTCCGGATCGGCGTTCAGTTCGGCGATCAGCCCCAGCAGCTCCGCCTCCGGAATCGACTCCGGGCGGCGGAGCGTCGTGTTGCGGATCCCGACTTCGGCCGACGCCTTCGCCTTGCCCGTCACATAACTCACGCTCGCCGGATTGTCCCCCACGAGAATCACCACCAGATGGGGCACGCGCCCGTATTTCGCAGGGAAGGTCTTCACCTGCTCCGCCATCTCGGCCTTCAACCGGGCCGAAAGTTCCTTTCCGCTGATTATCATATTTTTATCCGTTATTTACCAAAAGCCCAGTGTCCGATATCGGTGCGGTGGAAGAGGTTGTCGCAACCGATTCGCTCCACGTCGCGCAGCGCCGCCTCGCGGGCCTCGGCCAGATCGCGGCCCGTCCCCACGACGAACAGCACGCGGCCGCCGGCCGTCACAATGCGGTCGCCGTCGGCCTTCGTTCCCATGTGGTAGACCTTTCCTTCGACGCGGTCCAGCCCCGTGATCCCGTGTCCCTTCTCATAGCTCCCGGGATAGCTTTTCGAGGCCAGCACGATGCCCAGCGCGGCGAAGTCGTGCCACTCCAACCGCGTGTCGCGCCCCTCGGCCACGGCGCAGAAGATGTCGACGATGTCGCTTTTCAGACGCGGCAGCACCACCTCCGTCTCGGGATCGCCGAAACGGGCGTTGAACTCGATGACCTTGATGCCCTGCGCCGTCTTCATCAGACCGCCGTACAGCACCCCTTCGAAGGGACACCCCTCGGCGACCATCGCGTCGGCCACGGGTTGCAGGATCCGTTCCAGCGCATAGCGTTCGTCCTCCGCCGTGATGAACGGCAGCGGCGAATAGGCCCCCATGCCGCCCGTATTGGGTCCCTTGTCGCCGTCCCAGGCGCGCTTGTGGTCCTGCGCCAGCACCATCGGCCAGACGCGGTGCCCCGAGACGAAGCACATGAACGAGAACTCCGGACCTTCGAGGTAATCCTCGATGACGACCTTGCCCTCGCCGAACTTGTCGTCCAGCAACATGTCCTTCAAGGCGGCATCGGCCTCCTCCATCGTCTGTGCAATCACCACGCCCTTTCCGGCAGCCAGTCCGTCGTATTTCAGCACCGCAGGGAACGGACGCCCGGCCACATACTCCCGCGCCGCGGCATACTCCGTAAAGGCCCGGAATCCCGCCGTCGGAATGTCGTATTTGGCCATCAGCTCCTTGGCAAACTCCTTCGACGACTCGATGCGGGCCGCGGCCTTCGTGGGGCCGAAGATACGCAGCCCCGCAGCCTTGAAGCAGTCGACCACGCCGGCCGCCAGCGCCACCTCGGGGCCTACGACCGTCAGTCCGACGCCCTCCGCCGCAGCGAAGTCGCGCAGACGCTCCACCTCGGTCTCCCGGATGGCCACGCACTCGGCCTGCCGGGCAATCCCCGCATTGCCGGGGGCACAGAAGATCTTCTCCACCTGCGCCGAACGCGCGAGCGCATCGACGATGGCGTGTTCGCGGCCTCCGCCGCCGATTACCAGTACTTTCATGGGAGTTCTGTCTTTTCGGATCAATGTTTGAAATGGCGCTCGCCGGTGAAACACATGGCAATGCCCTTCTCGTCGGCCTTGCGGATCGAATCCTCGTCACGCACCGAGCCGCCCGGCTGCACGATGGCCGTCACGCCGTACTCGGCGGCCAGCGCCACGCAGTCATCGAAGGGGAAGAAGCCGTCCGACGCCAGCACGATACCCTCCGTCACACCGGCGGCACGCGCCTGATTCAACGCCAGTTCGGCCGAACCGATGCGGTTCATCTGTCCGGCGCCGACGCCTAACGTGCGGCCATCCTTCACGGCCACGATGGCGTTCGACTTCACGTGCTTGACGATGCGCCAGCCGAAGTTCAGATCGTCCATCTGCTCCGCAGCGGGCTTCGCCTTCGTGACGCACATTTCGGGCGTCACCTCCCTGGTCGCCACGTCGAGGTCCTGCACCAGCAGGCCGCCGTTGACGCTCACGTACTGCTTCGGATCCACGGCGCCCTTCGTCATGTCGACCTCCAACAGGCGCAGGTTCTTCTTCGTGCAGAGCACCTCCAAAGCCCCCTCGTCGAACTTCGGGGCCATGATGATTTCCAGGAAGATCGGTTTCATCAGCTCGGCCACCTCGCGCGTCACGGTGCAGTTCGTGGCGACGATCCCGCCGAAGATCGAGACCTTGTCGGCCTCGTAGGCCTTGGTCCACGCCTCGACGACATCCCGGCCCACGGCCGCACCGCAGGGGTTCATGTGTTTCAGCCCGACGCAGAACGGACGGTCGAACTCACGAACGATGCACAGCGCAGCGTTGGCATCCTGTATATTGTTGTACGACAGCTCTTTGCCGTTCAGCTGACGCGCAAAGGCCAGCGAATAGGGCACCTTGTGCTCCTCGCGGTAGAACTTCGCCCCCTGGTGCGGGTTCTCGCCGTAGCGCAGCGACTGCACGAGGTCGAATTCCAGGAAGAGTTTCTCGTTCAGACCCGCCTGTGCCCGCATGTAGGTGGCGATCATCGCGTCGTACTCCGCCGTATGGGTATAGGCCTTGGCCGAGAGTTTCAGCCGCGTGGCCTTTTCGGTGTTGCCGCCGGCCTTGATCTCCGCCAGCACCTGTCCGTAGTCCGCCGGATCGCACACCACCGTCACGTCGGCCCAGTTCTTGGCTGCCGAACGCAGCATTGACGGACCGCCGATGTCGATGTTCTCGATGGCATCCTCCATCTTCACGTCCGGTTTGGCGATCGTCTGCCGGAACGGGTAGAGGTTCACGCACACCAGGTCGATGAACTCGATGCCGTTCTCCTTCAAGGCTTTCAGATGCTCCGGGTCGTCGCGGCGCGCCAGCAGCCCGCCGTGGACCTTCGGATGGAGGGTCTTGACCCGCCCGTCGCAGATCTCCGGGAATCCCGTCACGTCGCTGATGTTGATGACCTCGACGCCGCTCTCCCGCAGCAGTTTCATCGTACCGCCCGTGGCGATCACCTCCCAACCGAGCGCCCGGAGCCCCTTGGCGAACTCCACGACACCCGTCTTGTCGCTTACACTGATCAATGCTCGCATGTTGCTATTCTTTTTTTGCGTTCAATAATTTTCCAATCGTTTCGACATAAAGCGGATACTCCACCGCATGGATCATCGGCTCCAACTCCGCGATGTCCGACCCCTCGTAGGGGAAGGCGCGCTGGGCGATGATCCGCCCTCCGTCGAGCTCGGCATCGACGTAGTGGATCGTCACGCCGAAGACCTTGACGCCGTACTCCAACGCCTGCTCGATGGCGTGCGCCCCGCGGAAGGCCGGCAGCAGCGACGGGTGGATGTTGATGATCCGACCCGCATAGGCCGTCAGCAGCTCCTCGCCGATGATCCGCATGTACCCGGCCAGACAGACCAGCTCGACCCCCGCGGCGTCCAGCCGCGCGATGATCTCGCGTTCGTAGTCGGCCTTCGAGGCGTACTCCTTCGGTGCGAAGGCGAAGGTCGCGACGCCGTGGTTCCGGGCCCGCTCGATGACCCGCGCCCCGGGTTTGTCGCAGACCATCAGCACGACCTCTGCGGGCAGTTCGCCCCGCTCGCAGGCCGTCACGATGGCCTCGAAGTTCGTGCCGCTGCCGCTGGCGAAGACTGCAAGGCGGTGCATGGCCCTACCGGATGACGACACCCTCGGTGTCCGTGACACGTCCGATGACCGAAGCGCGCTCGCCCTGCTCCGTGAGGATCTCGATGGCCTTCGGGGCCTCCGCGGCATCCAGCGCGATGACCATGCCGATACCCATGTTGAAGATGTTGAACATCTCGCGGTGCGACACCTTGCCGTACTTTTCCAGGAAGCGGAACACCGGAAGGATCTCCCACGAACCCTCCTCGATCTCCAACCCCTGTCCCTCGTGCAGGATGCGCGGGATGTTCTCGTCGAAGCCGCCGCCCGTGATGTGGCTGATGCCGTGAACGTCGCACTGACGGATCACCTCGAGGACCTGCTTCACGTAGATCTTCGTCGGCGTGAGCAGCACCTCGCCCAGCAGTTTGTTCGACAGTTCGGGATAACTGCGGTGCAGGTCGAAATAGTTGTCGTCCAGAATCTTGCGCACAAGGCTGAACCCGTTCGAGTGGACGCCGCTCGACGCAATGCCCACCAGCACATCGCCCGTGCGGACCTTCGATCCGTCGATCAGCTTCGACTTCTCGACCACGCCCACCGTGAATCCGGCAATATCATACTCCCCGTCGGCGTACATGCCCGGCATCTCGGCCGTCTCGCCGCCCACCAGGGCGCAGCCCGCCTGACGGCACCCCTCGGCGACGCCCGCCACGATGGCCTCGATCTTCTGCGGTTCGTTGTGTCCCACGGCCACGTAGTCGAGGAACAGCAGCGGCTCGGCACCCTGTGCCAGCACGTCGTTGACGCACATCGCCACAGCGTCGATGCCGATCGTATCGTGTTTGTCCATCTGGAAGGCCAGCTTGAGTTTCGTACCCACACCGTCCGTACCGCTCACCAGCACCGGTTCCTTCACCTGCAAGGCCGAAAGGTCAAACATCCCGCCGAACGCCCCGATGTTGCCCATCACGCCCGTGCGGGCCGTCGAGGCGACGTGTTTCTTGATGCGCCGCACCACTTCGTAACCGGCTTCGAGGTTCACACCGGCCTTTTCATAACTTTGAGCCATAGCTATTCATGGTTTTAAGATTCCTACTCATTTATTGTCCTTGTTGGCATTCTCCATCGACTCGTACAGCGCCGTGGGATACGAGCCCGTGAAGCAGGCCATGCACAATTCGCTGTGGTTCCCGGCCTTCAGCAGCGAATCGGGAGAGAGGAACGACAGCGAATCGGCTCCGATCTCCTGACGTACCTCCTCGACATTCTTGCGCGCCGAGATCAGCTCGTCGTAAGTCGACGTGTCAACACCGTAGAAGCAGGGGCTGATCATCGGAGGGCTGGCGATCCGCACGTGAACCTCGGAGGCCCCGGCCTCCTTGAGCATCGTGACGATCCTCCGCGAGGTCGTGCCCCGCACGATCGAATCGTCGACCAGCACCACGCGCTTGCCCCGCACGATCGAACGCACGGCCGAAAGTTTCATCCGCACGCCCTTTTCGCGCAACTCCTGCGTCGGCTGGATGAACGTCCGGCCGATATACTTGTTCTTGATCAGACCCATCTCATAGGGCAGGCCGCTCTCTTCGGCATAGCCCATCGCAGCGCTCAAACTCGAATCCGGAACGCCGACCACGATGTCGGCCTCGGCCGGAGCCTCCTGACACAGCAGGCGTCCCGACTCCTTGCGGTAGGCGTGGACGTTGCAGCCCTCGATGTCGCTGTCCGGACGCGCGAAGTAGATGTACTCCATCGAGCACATCTCGTGACGCTTGTACTGCGAATAGTCGCGGCTGCGAATACCCTGTCGGTCGATGGTGACGATCTCGCCCGGCTCGACGTCGCGCACGAACTCCGCACCCAGCACATCGAAGGCGCACGTCTCGCTGGCCACGACCCAGCCGTCGCCCAGACGCCCGATCGACAGCGGCCGCAGTCCGTACTTGTCGCGGCACGCATAGATGCGGTTGGCCGTCATGATCAGGAAGGCGAAGGCTCCTTCGAGCATGTTCAGCGCATCGATGATCGAGAAGATGCGCGGACGGTCGTGGTAACGCGTCTCCTTCTTGATCAGGTGGGCCAGGATCTCGCTGTCGGAGGTCGACTGGAAGAGGCTGCCCCGGTTTTCGAGATATTCGCGCAGGAGTTTCGAGTTGACGATATTGCCGTTGTGGGCCAGGGCGAAGTCGCCCGTATTGTGACGGAACAGGAACGGCTGGATGTTCTCCAATCCGCCGCCGCCGGCCGTCGTATAACGCACGTGGCCGATGGCCATCGAGCCCTTCAACGTGGCGAGTTTCTCCTCGTTGAAGACCTCGGTCACCAGGCCTCCGCCCTTGATGCGGCGGAACGTACCCTTTTCATCCACCGAGACAATCCCGGCACCCTCTTGCCCGCGGTGTTGCAGCGCATGGAGTCCGTAATAGGTCAGCGATGCGGCATCCGGCACCCCGTAGATACCGAAGACCCCGCACTCCTCGTGCAGTTCGCGGTCGCGGATCACTTCTTTCCTCATGTTATTCGGTAATTTTTTTCAAACGCGCCAATATTTCCTCATAGGCCTCGCGCACGCGACCCAGGTCGCGGCGGAAACGGTCCTTGTCGAGCCGTTCGCCCGTGGTCATGTCCCACAGCCGGCACGTGTCGGGCGACACCTCGTCGGCCAGCACGATCTCGCCGTCCGACGTGCGGCCGAACTCGATCTTGAAGTCCACGAGCTTGATGTTCATCCGTGCGAACAGAGCCTTGAGGATCTCGTTGATCTGCGCCGCCATGCGGTAGATGTCTCCGAGTTCCTCGTAGGTCACCACACCCAGCGCCACGGCGTGGTGGTCGTTGATGAGCGGATCGCCCAGTTCGTCCCGCTTGTAGCAGATGTCGAAGATCGTGTTCGACGGCTGCGTGCCCTCCTCGATGCCCAGACGCTGGGCCATCGAACCGGCGATGACGTTGCGCACGATCACTTCCAGAGGAATGATCGTCACCCGGCGGCAAACCTGGTCGCGGTCGTTGAGCGTCGCGATGTAGTGGCTCTTCACGCCGGCCTTGTGCAACTCGTTGAAAATGATAGTGGAAATGGCGTTGTTCAGCACGCCCTTGTTCTCGATCGTGGCCTTTTTGATATTGTTGAACGCCGTGGCGGCATCCGTATAGCGGATGATGATCTTTTCGGGGTCATCCGTGCGGAACACCTGCTTGGCCTTGCCCTCGTAGAGCATTTCGAGCTGTTTCATGGATTCGTATCTTCCTGTTATGCGGTTATGTCACTCTTATCTCTTCCGGAAATAGGCCACGGCGTTCGCGAAGAGCGTCTGCTCCTTGTTGCCGGCGATGTTCTTGAAGAGGTTCTCCTCCCAGCGCTCCGTATGGCCCATCTTGCCGAGGATCTGCCCGTCTTTCGAGACGAGGCCCTCGATGGCGTACGACGAACCGTTGGGGTTGTACGGAGCCTCGGCCGTGGGACTCCCCTCGGCGTCGGCGTACTGGAAGGCCACCTGACCCGCCGCGAACAGTTCGCGGGCCAGCTCTTCGCTCACCACGAACTTCCCTTCACCGTGGCTGACGGCGATCGAGTGGAGGTCGCCGACGCGGAACGACGACAGCCACGGCGAGTTGGTCGAGGCCACGCGCGTCGTTACGATCTGCGAGATGTGGCGGTTGATGTCGTTGCGGAACAGCGTCGGGGACTCCTTCGTGACCATGCCCAAGCGACCGTAGGGCAGCAGGCCCGACTTGACCAGCGCCTGGAATCCGTTGCAGATGCCCAGAATCAGGCCGCCGCGGTCCAGCAGCGCGTGGATCTCCGTCATGATATCCCTGTTGTTCAAGACGTTGACGATGAACTTGGCGCTTCCGTCGGGTTCGTCGCCCGAGGAGAAGCCGCCGCTCAACACGAAGATGTGCGCCCGGCGGATGTGCTCCTTCATCTCGGCGATCGAACGCAGGATGTCATCCCCCGCGATGTTGCACAGCACGCTCATCTCCACCTCGGCGCCGGCCCGGCGGAACGCCTTCGCCGTATCGTAGTCGCAGTTCGTGCCGGGGAAGACCGGAATGTAGACCAGCGGGTGCTCGACGGCCTCGCCCGGATAGGTGAAGCGCTTCTCCGCCGGCTGCGAGGCCATTACCTCGGCCGAGTTCATGCCCTTGTCCGGGTAGACGGCCGCAAAACGCTCGGTATTGGCGCGGTAGAGCCCGTCGAGCGGCATGCGCACGCCGCCGACCGTCACCGCCGCATCCTCCACCGTGAAGCCCACCAGCTCCGCACGCGGGAATTCGAGCGTTCCCTCGCACTCGACGAGGATCGAGCCGTAGGCATAGTCGTAGAGTTTCGACTCCTCCATCTCGACCTCCACGCCGATGCCGTTTCCGAAGGCCATCTTCGCAACGCCCTCGGCCACGCCGCCGAAGCCCACCGACCACGCCGCAAGGATCTTCCCTTCGGCGATCCGGTCGCTCACGAACGTGAAGTTCTCCTTCAACTGCGCCGTGTCGGGCATCCGGTTCTCATGCGGCGTGTGGCGCACGAGGTACAACCGGTGTCCGGCGCCTTTCAGGTCGGTCGAGATCACCCTCCGCGCATCGACCGTCGTGATGCCGAAGGCCATCAGCATCGGCGGCACGTTGATATGCTGGAACGTCCCCGACATCGAGTCCTTGCCGCCGATCGACGGCAGTCCCAGTTCGACCTGCATCTTCAAGGCGCCCAGCAGCGCCCCCAGCGGCTTGCCCCACGACTCGGCATCCCGGGTCATGCGCTCGAAGTACTCCTGGTACGAATAGCGCATCCGCTCGTAGCGGGCGCCCGACGCCACGACCTTCGCCGCAGCCTCCACCACGGCGTAGGCCGCACCGTGGTAGGGGCTCCACTTCGCCACGAAGGGGTTGTAGCCGAAGGCCATCACGCTGGCCGTGTCGGTATATCCGTCGGTCGGGAGCTTCTGCACCGAAACCTGCGTCTCGCTCCGCTGCGTACGTCCGCCGAAGGGCATCAGCACCGTCGAGCGGCCGATCGTCGAGTCGAACATCTCGATCAGACCCCGCTGCGAAACGACGTTGTCGTCTTTCAGGTTGTTGGTGAAGCGTTCGGCCACCGTGGCGCCCCCGATCGTCCGCTCGAAGGGGTTGCGGTTCTCCACCGCACCGATCTTCGCCTCGGCGTAGTGCTTCGCACCCGCGCTGTCGATGAACGCCCGGCTCAAATCCACCACCTTGCGCCCGCCGTTGAACATCCGCATCCGCGCCGTGTCCGTCACGTCGGCCACGTGCACCGCCTCGATGTTCTCCTCACGGCAGTAGCCCATGAACTCCTCCATGTCCTTCGCCTCGACGACTACCGACATGCGCTCCTGCGACTCGCTGATGGCCAGCTCCGTGGAGTTCAGACCGCTGTATTTCGTCTTCACCCGGTCGAGGTAGATGTCCAGACCGTCGGCCAGCTCGCCGATCGCCACGCTGACACCCCCCGCGCCGAAGTCGTTCGATTTCTTGACGAGGCGCGTCACCTCCGGACGGCGGAACAGCCGTTCGAGTTTCCGCTCCTCGGGGGCGTTGCCCTTCTGCACCTCGCTGCCGCACGTCTCCAACGATTTGGCATCGTGCTCCTTCGACGAACCCGTCGCTCCGCCGATGCCGTCGCGGCCCGTCCGGCCGCCGAACATGATGATCCGGTCGCCCGGAGCCGGGCGTTCGCGCCGCACGTTCTCCGCCTTCACGGCTCCGACCACGGCGCCCACTTCCAGACGCTTGGCCACGTAATCCTCGTGGTAGATCTCGCGCACGTGCGTCGTCGCCAGTCCGATCTGGTTGCCGTAGCTCGAATAGCCCGCCGCGGCCTTCTTCGAGATGACGCTCTGCGGCAATTTCCCGGCGAGGGTCTCCGAAACCGGCAGGTAGATGTTCCCGGCACCCGTCACGCGCATCGCCTGGTAGACGTAGCTGCGGCCCGACAGCGGGTCGCGGATCGCACCGCCCAGACAGGTCGACGCACCGCCGAAGGGTTCGATCTCCGTCGGGTGGTTGTGCGTCTCGTTCTTGAACTGCAAAAGCCACGTCTCGGGCTTTCCGTCAACGTCCACCTCCACATAGATCGAGCAGGCGTTGTTCTCCTCCGAGACTTCCAGATCGTCCAGCAGCCCCTTCTGTTTCAGGTAGCGGGCCCCGATCGTCGCCATGTCCATCAGACAGATGCTCTTGTGCTCGCGCCCCAGCTCGCGCCGGATCCGCAGGTACAAAGCCAGCGAATCCTCGATCTCCTCCTTCACGAACGACTCCTCGACGGTGATGCCTTCGAGTTCGGTCGTGAAGGTCGTATGGCGGCAGTGGTCGCTCCAATAGGTATCCAGAATGCGCAGCTCCGTCTCGTAGGGGTCGCGGCCCTCCTCGCGGAAGTACTTCACCACCTCGTAGAGGTCGTCGGCGTTCATCGCCAGCCCCATCCGCTTGCAGTAAGGCTCCAACCCGTCGTCCGTCATCTCGCGGAATCCGTCCAGCACCTGAACGGGCTTCACCTCGGCCTGCTCCATGTCCGTCAGCACCGAGAGGTCCTTCTCGCGCGACTCCACGGCGTTGATGTAGTAGTGGCGGATCCGGGCCAGTTCCTCTTCGGTAACGCCGTCGTCGAAGAGCAGCAGCTTCGCCGAGCGGATGTTCACCTGTGCTTCGGGGTCGATCAGCCGCACGCAGTCCACCGCCGAGGCGGCCCGCTGGTCGAACTGTCCGGGCAGGCACTCCACGGCGATGTATTTGCGGCCCGCAAGGTCGCACGTATCGCTCACCTCATCGGTCACCACTTCGCCGAAGACCGTGTAACGGCTCTTTTCGAGCAGTTCCTCCGTGAAGCCGAACAGGTCGTAGATGTTCAGCAGACGCAGTTCGCGCAGCGAAAGGTTCAGGTTCGTGTTCAGTTCGCGCCGAAGACTCTCCGCCTCCACCCGGAAGCGCGGCAGTTTCTCGACGAAAATACGATAATCGGTCGTGTTCATTTATTGTGTGTTGTTTGTCTTGTTCTTCCTTGCGGCCCGGGCCGGCCCCTTTCCTTGCTCGCCTAACGAATGAAGCGGTCGGTCTCTTTCTCTCCCCCTCCTCCTTGCCTAACGGACGAAGCGGTCGGTCTCTTTCTCTCCCCCCCCTCGCCTACCGGACGAAGCGGTCGGCCCACTCCCTTGCGTACCCCTCGCCCGTCAGGCCGACGAAGGTGATGTGCCCCATCTTGCGCTTCGGGCGGCTTTCGGTCTTGCCGTAGATGTGGACATAAACGTCCGGACGGCCCTCCCGTTCCACAGCCCGCGCCGCTTCGAGGTCCTGACCCAGGATGTTCTTCATCACCGTCGGGGCCACCAGCCGCGGCTCCTGCAACGGTTCGCCGACGAGGTAGCGCACCAGTTCGCGGAACTGGTTCGTCGTGCACCCCTCGATCGTGTAGTGACCCGAGTTGTGGGGGCGCGGCGCCATCTCGTTGAAGTAGATCTCCCCGCCCCGGATGAAGTACTCGATGGCGAGGATGCCTTCGTAACCGCACGAACGCATGAAGCGCTCGCTCTGCGCCTTCATCCGCGCCAACACCTCCGCGTCGGCCGCCGCCGGGACGATCGACAGGTCGAGAATGCCGTCGCGGTGGATGTTCCGACCCACGGGGAAGCTCACCACATGCTCCTTGTCGGCCACCATCACGATGCTCGCCTCCGAGTCGAACGGGATGAACTCCTCCAGGATGCAGGGCACCGAGAGCAGCGGCAGCGCACGTTCGATGTCCGCTTCGCTCCGGAGCACCAGCTGCCCGTGCCCGTCGTAGCCCAGCGTGCGGGTTTTCAGCACCGCCGGGAGGCCCAGTTCGCGCACTGCGGCCCGCAGTGAAGCCTCGTCGTCCACGGCCGCGAAGCCCGGCGTCCGCAACCCGTGGTCGCGGGCGTTCGTCTTCTCGCGCAGGCGGTCCTGCGAGTCGTAGAGGGGTTTATAGCCCTGCGGGATGTTGTATTTCCCGCACAGAGGGATGAGGATGTCGCCCGGCACGTTCTCGAACTCGTAGGTCACGGCGTCGCTCTGCCGGCACAGCCGTTCGAGCGCCGCGGCATCGTCATAGGCCGCCACAATATGGTCGTCGCACACCCGGAAGGCCGGGGCATCCGGAGCCGGGTCGAGCGCTACGGCCCGCACGCCCAGCACGTGGGCCTGCTCGGCGATCATCAGTCCCAGTTGTCCCCCTCCGATAATTCCAATGGTCTTCATCTTTTCCGGATTTTTCGTTGTTCCCATCTCCCCGCGAGCCCTGTTCACCTCCATCCCGGCGTCTCCCCGGATCAGTTCAGTTCGGCTTTCAGGACGTCGGCGGTCTGTTTGGCCCGGAAGGCTTCGAGTTTCGCCGCCAGCGCCGCGTCCTGCAACGCCAGGATCGACACGGCGATCAATGCCGCGTTTTTGGCTCCGTTGATCGCGGTCGTGGCGACCGGAACGCCCGCCGGCATCTGCACGATCGAGAGCAGCGAGTCCAGACCGTTTAGGGCCCGAGACTTCACCGGAACGCCCACCACCGGCAGCGTCGTCATCGAGGCCACCATGCCCGGAAGGTGTGCCGCACCCCCCGCGCCGGCAATGATCACGCCGATGCCGCGCTCCTTGGCCGTCTTGGCATATTCGCACAGCAGATCCGGCGTGCGATGGGCGCTGACCACCCGTTTTTCGAAATCCACACCGAACGATTCGAGCATCGAAACGGCATCGGCCATCACCTCGTAATCGCTCACGGAACCCATGATAACGCCTACTTTCATCGTCTTGTCGAAATTACAAATTGTTCAAAAATCACAAAAGCAAACCGCCACGACATCGCGTGTCATGGCGGTCTGGTATCTATCCGAGATCCCCGCAGGCGGACAGTTGCTGCCCCAGGGATCGGGCACACTGCATCTGCTGACATGCCGACGAATAGAAGGCAGCAGCCTGAACCTGCTGTTTCTTCCGTTCGCGCTGGTCGATATTGCAGAGGAGGATCATCGGGATTAACCTAACTGTTAAAACATCGTTACAAAAGTAGCGATTTTCGCCCGACTTTCAAAATTCCCCGGCAGAATTAATATCGACAATTTATCGACAATCCGGACCGAAAAACCGGGAACGGGGACCCGCACAAATCCGGGACGGACGTCCGGTCGTCCTAACGCGCCTTCGCCTCGCAGTAGGCGCAGCGGCACGTGCCGTCGGCCGAACGCCGGAACAGCTGGTCCACATCCTCCGTCGCCGAGATGCAGCGGCGGTTCGGGCACACCAGCTCGTTGACGAGGTACTCCCCGCCGAAAACCGGCGTATGCGCGAAGGGCCGGTTCTCGTCCGCCCACCGAAGCAGCGTCAGAATCAGCGCCATACGCACGAACTTGCCGTTCTCGACCTGCCGGAAGTAGGCCGCGCGCGGGTCGTTGTCCACCGCCCGCGTGATCTCGTTCACGCGCGGCAGCGGGTGCAGAATCGTCATGTCCGCCTTCGCCGTGCGCAGCTTCTCGGGATCGAGCACGAAGCTGTTCTTCACCCGGTCGAACTCCTCCTCGTCCAGGAAGCGCTCCTTCTGCACGCGCGTCATGTAGAGGATGTCCAGTTCGGGCATCACCGCCTCCATCGTGCGCACCTCGCGGAACGTGAGTTTCGAATTGGCCTGCATCTCCTGCAACATGTAGTCCGGCAGGCGCAGCTCTTCGGGCGAAATCAGGATCACCTCGATTCCCTCGTAGCGCGACAGCGCCTTGATCAACGAGTGCACCGTGCGGCCGAATTTCAGGTCGCCGCAGAAACCGATCGTCATGTGGTCGAAACGCCCCTTTTCGCGCTTGATCGTCAACAGGTCGGTCAGCGTCTGCGTCGGGTGCGAGTGGCTCCCGTCCCCGGCGTTGATCACCGGGACCCCCGCGTACTGCGACGCCACGAGCGGCGCCCCCTCCTTGAAGTGGCGCATGGCGATGATGTCCGCAAAGCAGCGGATCACACGAACCGTGTCGGCCACCGTCTCGCCCTTCGACACCGACGACGAGTTGGCGTCCGAAAAGCCGATGACCTGTCCGCCCAGTTCGAGCATCGCCGACGTGAAGCTCAACCGCGTGCGCGTCGACGGCTCGTAGAAGAGCGTCGCCAGCTTCCGTCCCTTGCACGCTTCGCTGTATTTCGCCCGGTTGGCGATGATGTCCTCCGCCAGGGCCACGATCTGCTCGGTCTCCTGCACCGTCAGATCCGTCGGGTCTATCAAATGTCGCATCGTATCCTCGTTTTTAACGGTTCATCCACGATTCGTCCGACGGATTGTCGCGGAACTGCAACAGCCGCTCCTTGTCCTCCGCCCGGATATAGCCCTCCTCGGCCGCCACTTCGACCAGTGCGTCGAGGTTCGAAAGACTGTAATTCACGACGTGCGCCTCGCGCAGCCGGTCCAGGCCCTTCTTCATCCCGTAGGTGAAGATCGAAGCCACGCCCAGCACCTCGGCGCCCGCCTCGCGCAGAGCGTTCACCACCTCGATGCACGACCCCGCCGTCGAGATCAGGTCCTCGATCACGACGACCTTCTGGCCCTTTTCCAGACGCCCCTCGATCTGGTTGCCGCGACCGTGGTCCTTCGACCCCGAACGCACGTAGCCCATCGGCAGGTCGAGGATCGTCGCCGTGATGGCGGCGTGTGCGATTCCGGCCGTCGAGGTCCCCATCAGCACCTCCGCTTCGGGGTACTTCGTGCGGACGATCTCCGCAAGACCCGCCTCGACATGTTTGCGGACCTCCGGTGCCGTCAGCGTCAGACGGTTGTCGCAATAGATCGGGCTCTTGATACCGCTGGCCCACGTAAACGGCTGCTCCGGGCGCAGGAAAACCGCGCCGATCGACAGCAAATCCCTGGCAATTGATTTTTCCATGAATGCTATGTTCTGATTTTCTGGTTTCTATTCCAATGCCTGCCGCAACACCGCCTCCACCTCGTCGGGGTAGATGCCGCCCTCGTGGACCTTCTCCCCGCCGACATAGAACGTCGGCACATAGTAGTAATCGTACCGGTCGGCCACGGCAGGCTCCTCCGACTCCTCGATCATCTCAATCTCGATCGGAGCCAATTCCGGATGGGCGGCCTTCGCCTCCTCGATGTAACGCAGCGCCTTCTTGCAGAAGGGGCACGCTTTCAGGTAAAACAGTTTTACGGGTTTCATGTCCATGTACATTTTCCGGTTGTTCCGATGCCCGGTAAAAAATCAGCCTGCGGCTATCCCACGAACTCCGCCACGCAGCGGCGGTAGGCCGCCACGGGATCCGCAGCCGCCGTGATCGGGCGCCCCACGACGATGAAGTCCGAACCGATCTCGCGGGCCCGGGCCGGCGTCGTCACGCGCACCTGGTCCGCCACGTCGCCGTCGGCAAACCGTACGCCCGGCGTCACGGTCAGGAACTCCCGTCCGCACGCCTCGTGGACCATGCCTGCTTCGAGCGGCGAGCAGACCACGCCGTCCAGCCCGGCTTCGCGCGTATTTTGCGCATACTTGACGATCGTATCGTTGATCGACGCCCCGATCAGCAGTTCACGCTGCATCCGCTCCTCGCTCGTCGAGGTCAGCTGCGTCACGGCGATCAGCAGCGGCCGCGTGCCGTCCTCGCGCGTGAGGCCCTCGCGCGCCGCACGCATCATCTCGATCGTCCCCGCGGCGTGGACGTTGCACATGTCCACGTCCAGGCGCGACAGCACCGCCATCGCCTTCTTCACCGTGTTGGGAATGTCGTGGAGTTTCAGGTCGAGGAAGATCTTGTGTCCCCGGCGCTTGATCTCCCGCACGATCGACGGGCCCTCGGCATAGTAGAGCTCCATGCCGATCTTCAAAAAGGGTTTGCGCGCCTCCTCCTTGAAGAGATCGAGGAAGCGGAAGGTGTCCTCTGCGGATTTGAAATCGCAGGCAATGATTACGTCTCGTTCCATATTCTTCGATACTATGCTATACCTATTATGTCCGACAGGCTGTCAATACCCAGCCGCCGCATCTCGCCCGGCAGCGCCTCGACGATCTCCTTCGAGGCGTAGGGGTTCACCAGATTCGCGGCCCCGACCTGCACGGCCGTGGCCCCGGCCATCATCATCTCGATCACGTCGCGCGCCGACTGCACGCCCCCGCACCCCATGACCGGGATCCGGCACGCCTTCGAGACCTGATAGACCATCCGCACCGCCAGCGGAAAGACCGCCGGACCCGAAAATCCGCCCATCGTATTGGCGATCACGGGACGCCGACGTGCCACGTCGATGCGCATGCCCAGCAGCGTGTTGATCAGGCAGATGCCGTCCGCACCCGCCTCCTCGCACGCCCGGGCGATCGAGACGATGTCCGTGACGTTGGGCGACAGCTTGATGAAGACCGGCTTGGTCGTCACGGCCTTCACCGCGCGCGTCACCTCGGCCGCCGCCTCGGGGCTCGTGCCGAACGACATGCCGCCGTGGCGCACGTTCGGGCACGAGACGTTCACCTCGATCCACCCGACCTGCTCCTGCTTGTCGATCCGTTCGCAGCAGTAGGCGTACTCCTCGACCGAGAAGCCCGAGATGTTGGCGATCACCGGTTTGCGGAAGAACTGACGCAGCCGCGGCAGCTCGTGCCGGATCACGGCGTCGATGCCCGGGTTCTGCAACCCCACGGCGTTGATCATCCCCGCCGTACACTCGGCGATGCGCGGCGTCGGGTTCCCGAAGCGCGGCTCGCGCGTCGTCCCCTTGAACGAGAACGACCCCAGGATGTTGATGTCGTAGAAATCCTTGAACTCGTATCCGTAGCCGAACGTACCGCTGGCCGGGACGACCGGGTTGTCCAGCCGCACGCCGCACAACTCCACCGACATGTCGACCGCCGGGGCGGCATTCTCCTGTTCGCGCACTTTCTCTACCATATGATCTCTCCTTTCTGCAACACCGGGCCCTCCCGGCAGATGCGTTTGTTGCCGTACTTCGTCTTGCACGTGCAGCCCATGCAGGCGCCGAAACCGCACCCCATGCGCTCTTCGAACGACATTTGTCCGTCCTGCTCCACGGCGTTGTAGAGCGCGTGGAGCATCGGCAGCGGCCCGCAGGCGTAGAAGTAGTCGAAATCCAGACCCGCCCCGGCGATGGCCGTCGTCACGAAGCCCTCGATGCCGCGCGAACCGTCGACCGTGGCCACCGTCACCCGGCACCCCAGCGCCCGGAACTCCTCCTCGTAGAAGATCTCCGCCGCGGTGTTGAAGCCCAGCACCACTTCGACCGGTTTCCCGGCCGCCAGCAGTTGCCGAGCCAGCCCGTAGAGCGGTGGAACCCCCACGCCGCCGCCGACCAGCAGCGGTCGCCGGGCGTCGTTCTTCGTCGAGAAACCGTTCCCCAGCCCCGTCAGCAGGTCCAGCTCCGCACCCGGCGTCAGGCGGCTCATCTGCTCCGTACCCTCGCCGACAACCTTGTAGATCAGCGTAATCCGACCCTCATCCCAGTCGCAGACCGAGATCGGGCGCCGCAGGTACTTGCCCGTCAGCGCGATGTTCACGAACTGGCCCGGAGCCGTGATCCACTGCGTGTCGCCCGCAAGCGTCATCCGCCACACCGTCTCCGTGAGCCGTTCGTTCCGCTCGATGCGATAGATTCCCTTCTTGTACATCGTTCCGCCGTCTCTTATTTCGCGTCGATCGTCGAGACACGCAGCGTGATCTCTTCCAGCACGTCCAGCAGCACCCGTACCGTCTCCAACGCCGTGAAGACCGTCACGTTGTTCTCCACGGCCGTGCGGCGGATCTCATAGCCGTCCAGGCGCGTGTTGTGCTGGTTGATGTCGATCGTGTTGATCACGTAGCTGATATGTCCCTGACGCAGCGCGTCGATGATCTCGTTGCTTCCTTCGTTCAGCTTGCGCCGCGTCCGCGTGCGGATCCCGTGCTCGCGCAGGAACTCCGCCGTGCCGGTCGTCGCCTCGATGTTGAAGCCCAGGTCGTAGAAACGCTTCACCAGCGGAAGCGCCTGCGCCTTGTCCTGATCGGCGATCGTCACGAAGATCGTCCCGTAGTTCGAGACGTGCATCCCCGTCGCCTGCAACGCCTTGTACAGCGCGCGCGTCAGCTTGTCGTCGTAGCCGATCGCCTCGCCCGTCGACTTCATCTCCGGCGAGAGGTACGAATCCATGCCCCGGATCTTCGCGAACGAGAAGGCCGGAGCCTTCACGTACCAGCGCTCCTTCTCACGCCCGTAGACCTCCGCATAACCCAGCTCGCGGAGCTTCTTGCCCAGGATCACCTGCGTGGCGATGTGCGCCATCGGAACCCCCGTCGACTTCGACAGGAACGGCACCGTGCGCGACGAACGCGGGTTCACCTCGATGACGTAGACGTCGTCCTCGCCGGCCACGATGAACTGGATGTTGTAGAGACCCACGATGCCGATCCGCAGACCCAGACGCACCGTATAGTCGATGATCTTCTGCTTGGCCTTCGGGCTCACGCTGAACGTCGGGTAGACGCTGATCGAGTCGCCCGAGTGGATACCCGTATGCTCGACATGCTCCATGATGCCCGGGATGAAGACATCCTTCCCGTCGCAGATCGCGTCGACCTCCAGCTCCTTGCCCATGATGTAGCGGTCGACCAGCACCGGCTGGTCCACATTCACCTCCACGGCCGTTTGCAGGTAGTGGCGCAGACGCTCCTCGTTCGAGACGATCTGCATCGCGCGGCCGCCCAGCACGTAGCTCGGACGCACCAGAACCGGATAACCGATCCGCGCCGCGGCCCGTACACCCGCTTCGATGTCCGTCACGGCCTCGGCCTCCGGCTGCGGGATGCCCAGCTCCTCCATGATCCGCTCGAAGCAGCCGCGGTCCTCGGCGTTCTTGATCGCCTCGCAGTCCGTACCGATGATCGGCACGCCCAGCTCCGCCAGCGGCTCCGCCAGGTTGATCGCCGTCTGTCCGCCCAGCGACACCACGATCGCCTGCGGCTTTTCCAGATGGATGACGTTCATCACGTCCTCGACCGTCAGCGGCTCGAAGTAGAGCTTGTCGCTCGTCGTATAGTCCGTCGAGACGGTCTCCGGGTTGTTGTTGATGATGATCGCCTCGTAGCCCGCCTCGCGGATCGACCAGATCGCGTGGACCGTCGAATAGTCGAACTCAACGCCCTGTCCGATGCGGATCGGCCCCGAACCCAGCACGATGATCTTCTTCTTGTCGCTCACCTTCGACTCGTTCTCCTGCTCGTAGGTCGAGTAGAAGTAGGGAACGTACGACGCGAACTCGCTCGCGCACGTGTCGATCATCTTGTAGACCGGGAAAATTCCGTTTTTCTCCCGCAGGCGGTACATCTCATGCTGCGAAAGTCCCCACAGCTGGCCGATATACTGGTCGCTGAATCCCATCCGCTTGGCCTCGCGCAGCGTCTCGACGTCCATCGGATGCGCGCGGACCACCTTCTCGAACTCCACGATGTTCTTGAACTTTTCGAGGAAAAACAGGTCGATCTTCGTCTTGTCGTAGATCAGCGCCAGGTCCACGCCCCCGCGGATCAGCTGCGCAATGGCGTAGAGACGGTCGTCCGTGCCGATCTTGATGTAGTCCAGCAAATCGTCGTTCGACCACGAGTCGAACTTCTTGTGGTAGATGTGGCAGACGCCCGTTTCCAGCGAACGAACCGCCTTCAGGAGCGACTCCTCCATCGTGCGGCCGATCGACATCACCTCGCCCGTGGCCTTCATCTGCGTGCCCAGCTTGTTCGAGGCGTCCGAGAACTTGTCGAACGGGAAGCGCGCCACCTTCGTCACCACGTAGTCCAGCGTCGGCTCGAACGACGCCGGCGTGTTGGCGATGCGGATCTCGTCGAGGGTCAGACCCACGGCGATCTTCGCACTCACGCGCGCAATCGGGTAGCCCGAAGCCTTCGACGCCAGCGCCGACGAACGAGACACGCGCGGGTTCACCTCGATCAGGTAGTACTTGAACGAGAGCGGGTCCAGCGCGAACTGCACGTTGCAGCCGCCCTCGATCTTCAATGCCCGGATGATCTTCAACGCCGAGTCGCGCAGCATCTGGAACTCCTTGTTGGTCAGCGTCTGGCTCGGGGCAACGACGATCGAGTCGCCCGTATGGATGCCCACCGGGTCGATGTTCTCCATGCAGCAGATGCTGATCGCCGTATCGTTGTGGTCGCGCATCACCTCGAACTCGATCTCCTTGTAGCCCTTGATGCTCTTCTCGACGAGCACCTGGTGCACCGGCGAGAGCGCCAGACCGTTGCGCATCATCTCGCGCAGCTGCGCCTCATCGTCGGCGAAGCCGCCGCCCGTGCCGCCCAGCGTGAACGCCGGACGCAGCACCACCGGATAACCGATCCGCGCCGCAACCGCCACGCCCTCCTCGACCGTCGTGGCGATCTCCGAAGGAAGCACCGGCTCGCCCAGCGACTCGCACAGCTCCTTGAAGAGTTCGCGGTCCTCGGCCCGCTCGATCGAATCGAACGACGTGCCCAGAATCTCCACCTGGCACTCTTGCAGAATGCCCTTCTTGGCCAGCTGGACCGCCAGATTCAGACCCGTCTGTCCGCCCAGTCCCGGAACGATGGCGTCCGGGCGCTCGTAACGGATGATCTTCGCCACGTATTCCAGCGTCAGCGGCTCCATGTAGACCTTGTCCGCAATGTGCGTGTCGGTCATGATCGTCGCCGGGTTCGAGTTCGCGAGGATCACCTCGTATCCCTCCTTTTTGAGCGCCAGACACGCCTGCGTGCCCGCATAGTCGAACTCCGCGGCCTGGCCGATCACGATCGGGCCCGACCCGATCACCATCACCTTTCTGATATCTTTTCTTTTAGGCATTTTTGTGCTCCTCCATGATTTTAGTGAACTTATTGAACAGATAGGCGCTGTCCTGCGGACCCGAAGCGCTCTCCGGATGGTACTGCATCGAGAAGACCCGGTCCTCGGCGCACTCCACCCCTTCGGCCGTGCCGTCCAGCAGGTTCACGTGCGTCAACGTCAGCCCCGTGCCTTTCAGCGAGTCGATATCCACGGCGTAGCTGTGATTCTGGCTCGTGATTTCCAGTTTCCCCGTCATCAGGTTCTTCACCGGATGGTTCGCGCCCCGGTGTCCGAACTTCATCTTGAAGGTCTTCGCCCCGTAGGCCAGCGAGATGAGCTGGTGCCCCATGCAGATCCCGAAGATCGGAAGGCGGCCCCGCAGCTGCTTCACCAGCTCGATCACCGGCGTGACGTCCGCCGGGTTGCCCGGGCCGTTCGACAGCACGATGCCGTCCGGACGGAAGGCCAGGATCTCCTCCACGGTCGAATTGTAGGGCATCACGATCACGTTGCAACCCACGCGGTTCAGCAGGCGAACGATGTTGTACTTGATGCCGCAGTCGATCGCCACCACGTCGTACCGGTGGTTCGCCACGCGCGACATCCAGCGCTTCTTGCAGCTCACGCGCGAAACCATGTCGCGGGGCATCTCATAGGCCTTCATCCGCGCCAGAGCCTCCTCACGCGGCGTCGCGGCATCGGTGATGATCACCTTCTGGCTCCCCTCGTCGCGGATGATCCGCGTCAGCGCCCGCGTGTCCACACCCCAGATCGCCGGGATGTCGTACTCCTCGAACACCTCGTTCAGCGTCTTCGTGTAGCGGAAGTTCGACGGCAGGTCGTTGTACTCCCGCACGATCATCCCGCCGATGGTCGGCGTCTTCGTCTCGTAGTCGTCGTCCGTCATACCGTAGTTGCCGATCAGCGGGTAGGTCATCACCACCATCTGATCCGTGTACGACGGATCGGACATGATCTCCTGATACCCCACCATCGAGGTGTTGAAGACGATCTCGTTGATGGCCTCGCGATCGGATCCGAATCCGTATCCGTAGAATTCGCGGCCGTCCTCCAGGACGATTTTTTTCGTAAATGCTTTCATCCTCTTGTCTGTCCTTATCTGATTGATTTCGTTGTCAGCGTATCGTAAACCGCGCGGCCGCCCACCACCGTCAGCACCGCGCATCCTTCGACCTCCCATCCGGCGAACGGCGTGGCATGCCCCTTCGAGAGGAACGCCGCCGGGTCGATCGTCCAGCGCGTCCCGAGGTCCAGCACCGTAAAGTCGGCCGCCTGCCCCGGTTCGACGCCTCCCGCAAGTCCGAAGATCCGGCGCGGGTTCGTCGACATCAGGTCGATCAGCCGTTCCAGCGGCAGAAGACCCCGCCGGACCAGCCCGGTGTAGAGCAGCGGAAAGGCCGTCTCGATCCCCACGATGCCCATGGCGCTCCCGGCCAGGCCGCGCGACTTCTCCTCGTCCGTATGCGGGGCGTGGTCCGTGGCCACGACCTCGATCGTACCGTCCAGCACACCGGCCAGCAGCGCCTCGCGGTCTTCGCGGCTCCGCAGCGGCGGGTTCATCTTGAAACGCCCCTCCTCCTGCAAATCCTCGTCGCACAGCAGCAGGTAGTGCGGCGCCGTCTCGCAGCTCACGCGCAGACCCTGCACCTTCGCCTGCCGCACCAGTTCGACGCTCTCCTTCGTGGAGACGTGGCAGACGTGGTACCGGCAGCCGGTCTTCGCGGCCAGCGCGATGTCGCGCTCCACCTGCCGCCACTCGCTCTCCGACGAGATGCCCTTATGACCGTGGGCATGGCAGTAGGCGCCGTCGTGGATATATCCTCCGTGAAGAAGTTCGTCGACCTCGCAGTGCGCCACGATCGGCTTGCCGACCGCTGCGGCTCGGCGCATCGCCTCCTCCATGAGTTCGGCCGACTGCACCCCGCGGCCGTCGTCCGAGAACCCCACGACCTCCGGAGCCAGCGCCGCAAAGTCGGACAGTTCGCCGCACCCGCGCTGCCCCACGGTGATCGTCCCGTAGGGAACGACCCGCACCGCAGCGTCGCGGCGGATGATCTCCAACTGCCGTTCGAGGTGCTCCGGCGTATCGGGCGCCGGGTTCAGGTTGGGCATCGAGCAGACCGTCGTATAGCCGCCGCGGGCTGCGGCGGCCGTACCCGTGGCGATGGTCTCCTTCTGCGGGAAGCCCGGCTCGCGCAGGTGGACATGCACGTCCACCAGCCCCGGAACAAGGTACAGCCCCCCGAGATCGACGATCCGGTCGTCCGGCCCCGGCGCCGCATCCGCAACCACCCGGTCCGCCTCCACGACCAGCCGTCCCCTCTCGAAACGACCTCCTCGATAAATCTCGGCGTTCTCGTAAAACGTCTTCATCGGCTCCGAAACATAAAAAAATAGGGCAACTGAAACAGTTACCCTAATAAAACAACAATGCCCGCGTCCTTCGGAGACTGGAAACCCGACCAATAATCCTGTTGCCAGAACTTCTGCGCCATCGGGATGTGGGGTTTGCCATACATAGGACTCGGGAACTCGCTATTATTGTCTGCAAAGTTAGGGGTTTTTCACCACCCCTGCAACACTTTTTCCGATTTTTTTTCAACATTCCGTCAACGCCCCGGCCGGGCACGCTCCGCCCCTCCCGGACAAAAATACCGACTCCTTGCGGTTTGGAACTTCCGTTTTGTACACTATCTTTGCCCGCAGACAATCCCGATACCGATCCGCATGGAAAAATACGACATCCTCGCACCCCTGCTGCTGACGCTCGGCGCCGGTCTCGCCACCGGAATCGGAAGCGCCATCGCCTTCCTCGCCAAACGCACCAACAAACGCCTGCTCTCCTTCTCGCTCGGACTCTCGGGCGGCGTGATGATCTACGTCTCGTTCGTCGAGCTCTTCCAGCAGGCCAACCTCGCCCTCACGGCCGAATGGGGACCCCGCCTCGGCGGTTCGGTCACCGCGTTGAGCTTCTTCGCCGGAATCCTCCTGATCGGCGTCATCGACCGTCTGGTCCCCTCGTTCGAGAACCCCCACGAAGCCCACCTCGTCGAGGAGATGGACCGCCGGCCCCGCAATCCGCGCCTGATGCGCATGGGCGTCCTCACGGCCCTGGCCATCGGCATCCACAACTTCCCCGAAGGCATCGCCACCTTCACCTCGGCCGTCGACAACATGACGCTCGGCGTCGCCATCGCCGTGGCCATCGCCATCCACAACATCCCCGAGGGCATCGCCGTCTCGATCCCGGTCTACTACGCCACGGGCAACCGTGCCAAGGCCTTCCGGCTCTCGCTCCTCTCGGGACTGGCCGAACCCGTCGGCGCCCTGTTAGCCTATCTCGTGCTGATGCCCTTCATGTCGGCGACGCTCATGGGCTGCATCCTCGCCGGCGTGGCCGGGATCATGGTCTTCATCTCCATCGACGAGCTCCTCCCCGCCGCCCGCGAGTACGGCGAGGCCCACACCTCGATCTACGGCGTGGTGGCCGGCATGGCCCTGATGGCCGTCAGCCTGCTCCTGCTCGGATAAACCCGCAAAACGCCCCCTTTGAAAATGGACATACTCCTTCTCCTGACCGGCCTGGCGCTGATCCTCGCCGGCGCAAACTTCCTCACCGACGGGTCCGCGGCCCTGGCCCAGCGCTTCCGCGTCCCGGAATTCATCATCGGGCTGACGATCGTCGCCGTCGGGACCTCCACGCCCGAACTGGTCGTCTCCCTCCTCTCGGCACTGGCCGGGAAGAGCGACGTGGCCATCGGAAACGTCGTCGGTTCGAACATCTTCAACGTCTTTCTGATCCTCGGCATCTGCGCCCTGATACGGCCGCTGCCCCTCACGGCCGGGAACATCCGCCGCGACATTCCGTTCGGTGCCGCCGCGTCGCTCCTCCTGCTGCTGCTCGCCACCGACAGCTGGTTCTGCACGGGCGCCCCCGACCGCATCGGACGCCTCGACGGCATCGTGATGCTGGCGCTCTACATCCTGCTGATGATCTACACCATCCGCTCGGCGGGGCGCACGGCGCCGGAACCCGCAGGGGCGTCCGGAACCGGCGGCGAGAGCGCCGGAGCCCCCCGGAAACCAATGGCAGGATGGTTGATGGCCGCGATGATCGCCGGCGGGCTCGCCGGACTGATCTTCGGAGGCGAGCTCTTCCTCGACAACGCCACGGCCCTCGCCCGGAGGATGGGAATCAGCGAGTCGGTGATCGCCATCACGCTCGTGGCCGGAGGGACATCGCTTCCCGAACTGGCCTCGTCGCTCGTCTCGCTGCTCAAAGGCAAGAGCGACATGGCCCTCGGAAACGTCATCGGGTCGAACATCGCCAACATCCTGCTGATCCTCGGCATGAGCGCCACGATCCATCCGCTGACCATGGGCGGAATCACGGCGGTCGATCTGCTGGTCGTGCTGTTGAGTTCGGTGCTGCTCTTCCTGACGGCCTTCACCTTCCGGCGCCGGGCCGTCGACCGCTGGGAGGGAGTGTTGTTCCTGGCGATCTATGCCGCCTATATCGGATACCTCATCCGATAGGGCCCGACATGAGATAGCGTTCGAGCAGCCGCGGCACGGCGTAGTCGCCGAGCTCCGAGCTCCGGACGGCGATTGCGGCGGCGGCCGGGGTCAGCGTCGGAGTGTCGATCCGATAGACGCAGGCGTGGAGACACTGGTGCGAGAGTCGGTGGACGGGAAGCGGCGTGCTCCGCAGCAGGTGCCACGGGGCATCGCCCAGCAGTTCGGCAACGAGCGGAGCTCCGGCTACCTCCGCAAAATCGGCCGCCGAGGCGGTCTCCACCAGCGGGAATTCGTAGAGCCCCTGCCAGATGTCGCCTCCTTCGCGGCGGCGGAGCAGCGTCCGGTCGCCGGAGGTGATGTGCAGGTAGTGGAACCAGCGGTCGCGTACGCGGGTCCGGCCCTGTTTGACCGGGCGTTCGGCCACCGTGCCGGACGCCAGGGCCAGGCAGCGCTCCGAAAGCGGGCATGCCTCGCAACGGGGCGAAACGGGCGTACATTGGATCGCCCCGAAGTCCATGATCGCCTGATTATGGAGCCCCGGACGGGCGGGATCCAACTCCCGGAGGGCCAGTTCGGCAAAGGCGCGCCGTCCGGGTGTGGAGTCGATCGGCAGGTCGAGGTCGAAAAGACGCGACAGGACCCGGTAGACGTTGCCGTCGACGACGGCGCACGGCGTGTCGTAGGCGATCGAGCAGATCGCAGCCGCGGTATAGTCGCCCACGCCGCGCAGCGAACGCACGTCGTCCAGCGTGCGGGGAAACGCCCCGCCGAAGCGGGCAACGACCTCGCGGGCCGCGGCAAGCAGGTTCCGGGCACGGCTGTAATAGCCGAGCCCCTGCCAAAGTTTCAGCACCTCGTCCTCGGAGGCCGCAGCCAGCGAGGCGACATCGGGGTAACGACTCGTGAAACGTTCGTAGTAGGCCAGTCCCTGCGCCACGCGGGTCTGTTGGAGGATCACCTCCGAGAGCCAGATGCGGTAGGGATCGCGCGTGCGGCGCCACGGCAGATCGCGCCCTTCGCGCGCGTACCACTCGATCAGAATATCGGATATGCGCGTCATACAGGTGACAAAAATACGGCTTCGGAATCGAATTTGATACGTTCCGCAGCGATTCAAAAACAAAAAAAGATGGAAAAACGGTTTCAACTCATCCACCATGCGGCACGGAACCGCTATGAGTTCCACCTCAACGGAGGGATTGCCTACGTCGAATACGAACCCGCCGGGGAGGGTATTTATCGGCTGACCCACACGATCGTGCCGCCCGCGTTCGAAGGGCAGGGAATCGGCCGCGAACTGGTCGAATCGACGCTCGAAGCCCTCCGCGAACGGGACGTACGGATTATTCCGGAGTGTTCGTTCATCGTCCGCTACATCCAGCGCCACCCCGAGTGGGAGTCGCTGCTGGCAGAAGGATATCGGATCGAAGCATAGAGAAGAGTCGGAGGCCGCACTCCGCACCCGCCGGGGAGTTTCTTTTCCAAGATCAGACGGAATTCCCGGTCGGACAGGCCGTTCCTGCAACAAAAAGTCCGATAACTGTATTTCAAGCTATCGGACTTTTTGCAGTTCAGACCGGGATCAGTCTCTCGTCAAGGGGATATCCTGCCTGTCGGACGGCTCGTCGGTTTGATAGAGTCTGTTGACCTTCGCTCCGTAACCCTTCACCGTCACGGTATAACGAGTCCATAAGCCGAACAGAATCCGGTTGCGCCGGGTTTCATACTGCGGATTGATAATCATATCATAGTCCGATCCTTCCAATGCTTTGGCCATGGCCATGGAGCGAATGCGCTTGCCCCGCAGCCCAAAAATGGATTTGCTGTTGTTGGTGCTCAACACCTCGGCATATTCACGTCCGCCGCTTACCTTTACACCGAGCAGGTATCCGACATGAACCGTGCCCTCAATCTTGTCGGACGTGTTGAAATCGAGGTCGGCCCGGATCTCATTGGGATGCACTTCCGTATAGGCAAACGGCGCGGAGGCGCTGGTTCTGCTCAACGTCGAGCAACTTGAAAACAAAAACAGGGAAACAAAGGCAATTGCTCCACTGAAAACAATACGTTTCATTCTTTTTACAATAAGGTTTTCCATTTATTATCAACGGTCCGTTACAGTTTTCCGTTTTTCGGGATCCGGACAATAAAAAACGCGGACCTTTAACTTTATTCGTTTCCGAGGTATCGCCAAACACCTACTCCCAAATAAGTAAAAGTCCACGTTGGAAAACAACGTGAGCATCAACTTTTACTCTTGGGAGTTTCTTTGATTTGGCGATTTTCAGAAACAAGAATACAAGTTAACGCTTTTTATGTCGATATGTCCCTTTAATCAGGCTATTTCCTCATAGGCACTCGTGTTGTTGGTTTTGTCACACAAAAATAACGAAAGTACTTCACTTTTCAAGAAAAACTGACGATCTATTTGAAAATTTCACAAAATTCAACACAAATACCCCTGTTCCGGTCAATTTTTCCGCCGGAAAATTTGGTTTATAAAATAAACTGGTTTATATTTGCAACACAAGACAGATCCGAGGTCCGGAACCGAGATCGCCCGACACACCAAAAGCAGAAAAAAAATGGAAGCCACCGACCGCATGAAAGCCGACCGAAAAGAGATCCGCACCGCCGGCACCGCCGAAGCAAACGCCAAACGCCGTCGGTCCACCCGCCAATTCGCCCAACAGGTCATCATCTGGGCCGTGACATGTGCCTTCCTGGCCGTCGTGAATCGGCTGACCTCGCCCCACTACTGGTGGGTGCTGTGGGTCATCGGCGGATGGGGACTGCAACTCTTCATCGCGTTCGCCCTCTACCTCTTCGACGGGGAGGAGAACGAAACGACGCAACATCATTGAACAACCCAACCCGAAATCAGAACAGCAAAACCCTAACACACACCGTCATGGAAGAGAAAAAACTCGACGCGCAGGAGAGCATCGAACTCATCACGCGCATGATCCGAAACACCCGCCAACGGCTCGAACGCCACTCCGGACGCCCGTTCCTCATCTGGGGATACACCACCGTGGCCGTCTCGCTGCTCAACTACTCGCTCAACATCGCCGGGGCCGATCCGGCGTGGAGCCTCTCGTGGTTCCTCATCCCCGTGCTGGGCATCCTCCTCATGCGGCTCTTCCCCGAAAAGAAGAGCTCCGAACCCCGCACCGAAATCGACCGCATCGTCAACTCGCTGTGGATCGTCTGCTCGCTGGCGCTCGTCCCGATCTTCATCCTCTGCCTGTTCCACGGATGGAACTACCGCCCGAGTCTCTTTGCGCTGATCACCCTCGTGATGTCGATCGGAACCGCCGCAACCGGGCTGATCGTCCGCTCGAAAGTCTACACCGCAGCCGGACTTCTCGGCATGGCCGGAACGGCGGCCATCGCCCTCTGGGACTTCTACCTGAAACAACTGCCCGACCCGCAGCAGATCGACTGCCGCATGCTCAACAACGAAATTCTGATCTTTGCGGCCATCTTCGTCGTGATGATGGTCATCCCCGGACACATCATCAACCGCCGGTCCCGTCACGAAAAACAGGAGCCATGTTCAAGGAGCTGAATCCCCTGCTGCACTCGGAACTGCGGCTGGCCGTCATGTCGGTCCTCATCGGGGTCGAGAGCGCCGATTTCGTCTTCCTCCGCCAGCAGACCGGAGCCACGGCCGGGAATCTCTCCGTGCAACTGGACAAACTCGCCAAAGCGGGATACATCGACGTGGAAAAAAGCTTCCGCGGCACGATGCCCCGCACCGTCTGCCGCATCACCGACGCCGGACGCGACGCCTTCGCGGAGTATGTCGAGGCGCTGCAAAGCTACATCAAACGATAGGCTCCCGGACCGGGAGCCCGCCGTTTCAGCCGTACGAAGGCCTCAAAGCGAACAAAAGAAGGTTACCAGAAACGGAACGCTGAAATCCATGACGCAGCCGTGGAAGATCGAAACCACGGCGTAAGGCCGTCCGGCCGCCCGCGTAATGACCGGAAGCGTCGTGTCGAAGGTCGTCGCTCCGCCGATCGAAACCGCCGCCAGCGGCCCGAACCACCGTGCGACCAGCGGTGCCGCCAGCAGCGTGAAGAGTTCCCGCAGGATGTTGCACAGCAAGGCCACCGTCGCCAGTTCGGCGCCCCGCAGATCGGCAATGAAGATGCTCGACAGCGAATAGTAGCCGAAACCCGCCCCCACGGCCAGCGAATCGGCCGCCGAGGTCACCGCGGAGTCCGCACCGAAAAACGGCGCCGCCAGCGCCGCGCCGCCGAGCGTCCCTACGGCCGTCGCCACGGGAAGCAGCGCCAGACGCCGGTCGAGCCGCCGGACGCGCCCGGCCAGCGTGCGGTCGTTGCCCAGCGTCACGCCCACGCAGAACATCAGCGCATACAGCACCCAGGTCGAAAGGGACGATCCCTGCATGTCGGGTTCCGTCCAAAGCCCCGCAAGGCATCCCACAGCGAAGAAGGCGACGATCACCAGACTCCCCTTCAGGGTCGACCACAGGGAGGGCGCTGCCTGCGGGATTTCGTCATCCGCCGCTCCGGAGGCCGGGACGGAGAGGCCCCGGCGGCGGATCCACAGCCACAGCCCCCACGCTGCCAGAATGCTCCCCGCGACGGAAAAGGCGAAAAGCCCCAGTGCCGTCACGCCGAGCGTCGCCAAGCCGCCGACCACCGCCGGATCCGAACCGACCTCGACGCCCAGCAGAAACAGCAGCGTCCAGATGATCCCCGTGATCAGCGGCTGGACAAAAGCGAGACGCCGGCCAAGCAGCAGGCGTCCCGTCAAAATACCGCCCAGAATGACGGCAAAGATAATCAGCATCGGTTATTCCGCTTGTGAGGTGAGTTTCCCGATCTGACGCTCGGCCTCGGCTTCGAGGTTCGCAGCCTGTTTCTCGGCCTCCTCGACCAGTTTGTCGCCGGCCTTCTGCGCCGCAAGCTTCGCCAGCGCACCCTTCTTCGAGGCCTCCTCGACCAGCTTGTCGCGCTGCGCCTCGGCCGCCTCGACGAGCTTCGCTCCCGCATTCCGGGCCTCGGCACGCAGGTTTTCGGCCTGCTTGGCAATCTCCTCCGACAGCGACTCGCTGCCCGTAAGTTTCTGGATCTGCTCGTTGACCACGTTGGTCACGGCCTCCTCGACCGCCTCCTTCACGCCGAGCGTCACCTTCGGCGAGGTGAACGTCCCGCCGATGTTCACACCCACGGTTTGGAGTACCCCGCCGCCCGGAATGGAGACCTTCGCCTGGTAGTCGATCGTCTGGTCGAGACCCGTCGAGCCCGACAGGTTGACACCCACATCCCCGATTTTCAGGTCGAAAGGCTGCGTCGTGATCCGGCCATCCTTGATCGTGAAGCGGATCGACACGTCCCGGGCCTCGATTCTGCGCAGCTTGTCGTTGCCCAGCACGTCGGCCAACGCATCGAACGCCGCGATATTCTGGATGTCGATGTTCTCCGAGCGGATCTCGCCCGAAGCATTGAGCGTCTGCAAGTCGGGAGACATCTGCGCGTCGAGCGACGTCCGCAGATCCAGCGACAGCGAGTAGTTGCCGCCCGTCTTGGCAAAGATCGGAACCAGCTGCTGCACCATCTCCAACTGCTCGAACGTCTGCTGGAACGAGGCGTCCGCAAAGTCGGCATCGAGTTTCAGCGACGGATGCGACGGATCGGCAGCCGTCGAGTAGCTGCCCGACGCCGAGACCTTGCCGCCGAAGGCGCCCAGCGACAGACCGTTGAGCGACAGCGTGCCGTCGGCCATGCGCATCTCACCGCGGATCCGGTCGAAGGTCATCTTCCCGAAGAGCACCTTGTGCAGTTCGGTATTGAGCGAAAGGTTCAGGTTCCGCGGGATTTCGAGCGCCGTCGACGCCGCAGCTCCGGCATCGGCCGGAGTCTCCTCCTCCACATCGGGCGTATCCGACGCATCGCCCGGAAGAGCATTCATGATCTCGTTCAGATCCAGCAGGTCGGACTTCACGTAGAGGCGTCCCGAAAGGGTCTCCTCACGCAGCAGGTAGCCGAGGTAACCGCTCAACTGGCCGTTGGCCGAGAGGTCGCTCCGCCCGACCGTCAGACCGAACTCCCCGAGGGTCATCGTCGCCGGCGTGATCGTCGCCGCAGCCCGGCGGATATGCACCGGCGGCAGGTTTTCGAGCGTCAGATCGAGACCCTCGACCACGAACGTACCCTTGGCGCCGAGCTGCTCGTAGCGGCTCTTCTCGATGTCGGACATCCGCCCCGAGAGCTGCACGTCCGCCGTGATGATGCCCGCCAGTTCGACGCCCTTCTCCAGGGGGTAGACCTCCTTGACGGCCCCCAGGTCGACCTTGCCGTCGGCCGTAGCGCGGAACGTGGGGTCGCTGGCCAGATTCGTCGCATGGAAGGTCGCCGAAAGCGCATTCCCGGCCATCCGCAGTCCGAATTTCGAGAGCTCGACCTCCGTGCGGTCCATCACGTCGCCCGGATTGGCAATCCGCGCCGCCAGGTTGATGTCCGTGACGGCCTTCGGCAGCGAGGAGTACTGGAAGCTGCCGTCGCGCACCTCGCTCTTCAACTCGAAGGCCGGAAGCTCCGAACCGCGCATCTCGCCGCGCGCCCACAGCGACAGGGCCAGTTCGCCGCCTGCCGTCAGATTCTTGAACTCCCGCGTATAGAAGGCCGGAACGAGCGACAGCACATCCTTGAACTGGACTTCGTCGCAGCCGGCCTTGACATCCATCGCCACGACGTCATCCTTCATCTCGACCCAGCCGTCGAGCCCCACGCGGATGGCATTCAGCCGCAACGTGTTGTCCGAGAAGGTGAAGCGCCGGTTCGCCAGGTCGGCGTCGATCGCCGCCACAAGCTCCGCCTCGGCGTCGCTCAACAGCGGAATCCCGCCCGACACGAAATTCGTCCGCTCGGTTTTCAGCCGCAGGTCGAGGTTCGTGCGGTCGGCCGACAGGTCGCCCCGCAGGCGCAGCGACAGCGGATCCGTCGAGAAGCGCATCTTCGTGGAGTCGTCCTCATAGCGGATCACCGCGCCCGAGATCCGGAAATCCCGCACCGAAAGCCGGAACGACGAGGGCTCTTCGGCCGCAGGGGTCTCCTCCGGAGTCTCCGCGGGAGTCTCCTCCGGTTCCGAAGGCTTCATCACGTCCCAGTTGACGGCCCCGTCGGCGAGCTTGTGCGCATGCAGCGCCGGGTCCGCAAGGATCACCTTCGTCACCTCGAACCCGCTGTCGCCGAAGAGCGACATCAGGTTCACGACCACCGAGATCCGGCGCGCCGCAACGATCGTGTCGCCCTCGAAGCGGTCGACGCCCACCAGCGTCAGCCCCTTCAATTCGACCGAAGCGTTCGGGAAGTGCCGCAGCAGGCTGATGTCGAGCCGTTCGAAATCCAGTTTCGCGGCAAGCATCGCGTTGGCCTCCTTTTTCACGATGTCGGCAATCTTGCCCCGAAAGGCCATCGGCACGATCAGTGCGATCGCCAGAATGACCACGACGATCGTGGTCAGAATCTTCACGAGCTTTTTCATTCCATATCCGTTTTACAGGCAAAGACCGTAGTCTCCGCTTCGTTGAATCCGCACTTCCGGTAGAGGGCCCGGGCCGCCGTGCGCGAGGGGTTCGAGGTGAGCATCACCCGTTTCGCACCGATCTCCGCGGCATGCCGCTGCGCCGCCCGCACCAGAGCCTCCCCGGCTCCGCAGCCCCGCGCCGCAGCGTCGACCACCACATCCTCGATCCACGCCTTGCGGCCCGACGGCGCATCGTACCACGCCAGCGTCAGCGTCCCCACGATGCGGCCCGCCCGCTCGGCGACGTAGAGCGCCGCGGCCGGAGCCGCAAGCAGCCTCCGCAGCCGCTCCTCCGACAGCGCGCCCAGGCGCGGCGACAACTGCGGCAGCAGCCGTGCAAATGCCTCTGCCAGGGCCTCGGAAAAGGCCGTCACCCGATATACGACGAGGTCCTCCATCCGGTCAATTTTTCACAAAGATAACCTTTTTGTGCGAAACGTCATGGCGATCCGCGGAAAAAAGCGTACTTTTGTCGCGCAACGGTTCCGAAGCCGCCCCGAACGGGCGCCGGGATTAAAAGGGAATGCCGTGCAAATCGGCAACAGTTCCCGCTGCTGTGAGTTACGATCCTCGATCCGGCACTCTTGGCCACTGCCCCCGACAAGGGGACGGGAAGGCGCCGGAACGGTAACGAGTCAGAAGACCTGCCGTCGCGATTCCGCCCGAAAACCCTGCGGAGAATGGGGTCCGATGCGTGCCGAAACCGTTTCAGCCCACCGTACGCCGCAATATCCCGCAGGAGCCGGACACAAACACGGTACGCCGATGAAACGCTGTCTGCGAAATATCATGCTCGCGCTGCCGGCCCTCGTTGCAGGGGCCTGCATGGAGTACGGCCCCCAGTCCGAGGAGCGTTTCGACCTTCCCGGACGCGGCGTCTTCATCACCTGCGAGGGCAACTTCATGTGGGACAACGCCTCGCTCTCCTACTACGACCCCGCCACCGGAGCGGTCGAAAACAACGTCTTCCTCCGCGCAAACGGCATGAAACTCGGCGACGTCGCCCAGTCGATGGTCCTCCACGACGGAAAGGGATACGTCGTAGTCAACAACTCGGGGGTGATCTACGTCATCGACCCCGCGACGTTCCGCATCACGGGACTCATCGAGGAGGTCGTATCGCCCCGCTACATCCACTTCGTCGACGAGAAAACCGCCTACGTCACCGACCTCTACGACCCGCGCATCTCCGTCGTCGACACCCGCACCAACCGAATCCGCGCACGCATCGACACCGACGGGCACAAATCCACCGAGCAGATGGTGCAGATCGGCAGCCGCGTCTTCGTCAACTGCTGGTCCTACGACGACAAGATCCTCGTCATCGACACCCGGACCGAGAGCCTCGCCGGGTCGATCACCGTGGGGTGGCAGCCCAACTCGCTGCTCCTGGACGGGAACGGAAAACTCTGGACCGCAACCGACGGTCGCGACGGAGAAGCCCCGGCACTGTGGAGAATCGACCCCGCGACACTCGAAATCGAGAAGAAATTCGAGCTCCCGCCCGACACGCCGCCCTCGCGGCTCACCTTCGACGCACGCAACAACCGCATCTATTTCATCGCCCGCGACGTCTGGCGCATGCCGGCCGATGCCGAGTCGCTCCCCGCGGAGCCCTTCCTTCCCTACGCCGGGACTCTCTATTACGGACTGGGCGTCGACCCCGACACGGCCGAGGTCTACGTCGCCGACGCCATCGACTACGTCCAGCACGCCGCCGTCTACCGCTTCTCACCCGAAGGCGAGGTCCTCGACACGCTCCGCGTCGGGATCATCCCCGGCTCCTTCTGTTTCAAACGACAATAAACAACTGACTCCATGAAAAAATACGCACTTTTCCTGCTCCTGGCCTCGGCCTGCAATTCGAGCGAAACGATCACCACGGCAACGGTCGAAGAGCCCGCCTCGCGCGTCCTCGAATACACCCCCGCACCGGGGCAGTTCATCAACAGCTCGCTGGCCGGGTTCCCCGCCGACGCGCCGATCACCACCCCCGAAGCGGCCGCCGCCTATGCCCAGGCCCGCCTCAACATGGGCGGGACGCCCGATCCGGGAGCCGAAACCGTCACCTACGGATTCGTCTCGCTCGGCGGCTGGGGCGGATACATCGTCCTCGGATTCGACGAGCCGGTGCCCGCCGCCGAAGGCTCGGACTACGACCTCTACGTCACCGGGAACTCCTTCAACGGCTCCTCCGAACCGGGGATCGTCTGGGTGGCGCAGGATGCCGACGGCGACGGCTCGCACGTCGGCGAAACCTGGTACGAACTCAAAGGCAGCGAGTACGACAATCCGAAAACCCGCTTCGGTTACGAGGCGACCTACGCCGAACAAGCGGACGGCACCGTTGCCTGGACGGACAACAAAGGCGGCGACGGCTCGATCGACCGCACCATCCACACGCAGAGCTACGTCCCGGCCTGGGTGCAGCCGCTGACCTACGCCGGAACCCGGCTCCCCGACAACGTCGAGCCGGATCAGGAGACGGGCATCTACGACATGCGGGCCTTCGCCTGGGGATATGCCGACAACGCCTCGTCGATCGACGGCGCCGGGATGAAAAACCGGTTCCGGATCGCCAACGCCGTCGACACCGACGGCAAACCCGCCAACCTCCGCCGGATCGACTTCGTGAAGATCCAGACCGGCGTGAACTGCAAGGCCGGAAACAACGTGGGAGAGATCTCCACCGAGGTGTGCGCCGTCGGCTGCTACCGCACCGTCACCCAAGCCGAATAGTCCGACGTGCTGCGCTCCGCCGCCATACTCATCGCGCTGCTCTGTGCCGGGCCCGCCCTCGCACAGCGCGACTCCACGGCCCGCACCGTCGACATCGAACGGGTCGAGATCGCCGGCGTGCGCCCGATGAAGGAGATCGGCGTGCAGCGCACCGTCCTCGACAGCGCCCTCCTGCGCGAGAACATCTCCTCGTCGCTGGCCGACGCGTTGAGCTCCGGATCGACCCTCTTCATCAAGTCCTACGGCCGCGCGACACTCGCCACCGCCTCGTTCCGCGGCACGGCGCCCTCCCACACGCAGGTCACCTGGAACGGCATGAAGATGAACTCCCCGATGCTCGGACAGGTCGACTTCTCGCTCATCCCCTCGTATTTCGTCGACGGCGCCTCGATCTACCACGGCGCCAGCTCCGTGGGAATCACCGGCGGCGGGCTGGGCGGCGCCATCACGCTTGCCACGAAGGAGCCCGAGACCCGCGGATTCGCCCTGCGGTACGTCCAGGGCGTCGGGTCGTTCACCACCTTCGACGAGTTCCTCCGGTTGAGCTACCGCGCCGAGCGGTGGAGCGCCGTGACCCGCGTGCTGGTCAGCACCTCGGAGAACGACTTCCGCTACCGAAACTACGACTCCAAGCAGTTCGTCATCAACGACAACGGAGAGATCGTCGACGCCTGCTACCCCCTGCAACGAAACCGCAACGGCGCCTTCCGCGACCTGCACCTCCTGCAAGAGTTCTACTACACCTCGCGGCAGGGCGACCGCTTCTCGCTCGCCGCCTGGTATCTCGACACCGACCGCGGGCTGGCCCTCCTCTCCTCGGACCGCAACACCTCGCGCGAAAAGCGCAACTCCCAGACCGAACGCACGCTGCGCGCCGTTGCCGCCTGGGACCGGCTCTTCGGAGCGGTGAAGGCCGGCGTGCGCGCCGGGTACACCTACGACGACCTGCGCTACCTGATGGAGTCCGATCCCGACGGACAGGGCAACTTCACCCCCGTGACCGACGCCCGGAGCCGCATCCACACCCTCTTCGCCCGCGCCGAAGCCGAATACGCCCCGAACGAAAAGTGGATGTTCGCAGCCAACGTATCGGCCCACCAGCACCGCGTCAACAGCGGCGACCTCTCACTCATCGACGCCACCACGGGCCGCCGCGCCGACACGCTCTACCGCCAGCAGCGTTTCGAACTCTCGGCCTTCGCCTCGGCCAAGTGGCGCCCCACGCCGCGGCTGGGCATCGCCGCCGACCTGCGCTGGGAACTCTACGGCGACCGCTCGACGCCCCTCATCCCGGCGCTGTTCGTCGACTGGCTGCTCGCGAAGCGCGGCAACGTCGTCCTGAAAGCCTCTGCGGCCCGCAACTACCGTTACCCCACGCTCAACGACCTCTATTTCCAGCCGGGCGGGAATCCCGATCTCGACCCCGAACGCGGCTGGACGTGGGACGCCGGCGTCGAATCGTCGCTCAAAAGCCGCCGCAGCTCGTTGCGGCTCTCGGCTACGGCCTTCGACTCGCGCATCGACGACTGGATCCTCTGGATCGCAACCGCCAAGCAGGGCGTCTACACCCCGATCAACATCCGCCGCGTACACAGTTACGGTGTCGAGGGAAAACTCGCGGGATCGACCGAAACCCCTTCGGGCTGGCGTCTCGCCTGCGACGGAAACATCGCCTGGACCCGTTCGGTCAACCGCGGCGACAAGTTCTCCGCGGCCGACGAGTCGGTCGGCAAGCAGCTGGTCTACATCCCGGTCTGGTCGGCGGCCCTCACGGCCCGCGTGGCGTGGCGCCGCTGGGAGCTCGTCTACAAATGGCAGTGGTACAGCGAGCGTTTCACCATGTCGGACAACGACCTCGGCGTGCTGGGCCGCGTCCCGCCCTACATCATGAACGACCTCTCGCTGGAAAAAAACCTCGAATTCCGGCGGCTCGCGCTCTCGGTCAAGGGTTGCATCTACAACCTCTTCAACGAGGAGTATCAGTCGGTGCTCGGGCGCCCCATGCCGCGGCTCAACGCCGCCGTATTCATCGGTATTACGCCGAAATTCGGAAGCCGATGAACAGGACCGCGCCCCCGAATCCGAAGGCGGTACAGTCGCGGCCTGTGGCCGCGTTTGCAGGTCCTACCCCTCCCCAAACCCCTCCCTCGGGAGGGGCTTCGTGCCGCAAGCGGCAAAGAATCGCTGCGGATGGCGCCGTAAACCGGGATTACGCCGAAATTCGGAAGCCGATGAACAGGGCCCCATTCCCGAATCCGAAGGCGGTACAGTCGCGGCCTGTGGCCGCGTTTGCAGGTCCTACCCCTCCCCAAACCCCTCCCTCGGGAGGGGCTTCGTGCCGCAAGCGGCAAAGAATCGCTGCGGAAGGCACTGCAAACTCGGAAGTCGATGAACAGGGCCCCATTCCCGAATCCGAAGGCGGTACGACCGCAGAACCGCATTCCCGAATCCGATAATCAGCCGTTGCCGCAACCCTGAAAAACAACGAAAAACATGACCGATCCCGAAAACCTCCGCGAAACACTCCTCGGAATGGCCGACCCGGCCTACCGCGATTTCAACGCCCGGATCATCCCCGGCGCCGGCGAGATGCTCGGCATCCGTATCCCGCAGCTCCGCCAAATGGCCCGCCGGATCGTCCGTGACGACAACTGGCGCGAATTCGCCGTCCGCGACGACTGCCGTTTCTTCGAGGAGCGCATGTTGCAGGGAATGGTCATCGCCTACGCCCGCTGCCCGATCGACGAAAAACTCCCGCTCGTCGCCCGCTTCGTCCCCCGGATCGACAACTGGGCCCTGTGCGACTGCTTCTGCTGGAAACTCCGCACCGAGGAACGCGAGCCGATGTGGCGCTTCATCCAGCCCTATTTCCGCGCCCGGGCCGAATACGACGTCCGCTTCGCCGTGGTCATGGCCACCGCAAACTTCATCGACGAGGAGCACCTCGATGCCCTCTTCCGCCACTTCGAAACGTTCCGCCACGAAGCCTACTACGCCCGCATGGGCGTCGCATGGGCCCTCTCGGTCTGCTACGTGAAGTTCCCCGAGCGGACGCTGCGCTGGCTGCGCGAGGAGTGTCCGCTCGATGACTGGACCTTCAACAAGACCATTCAGAAGATCGGAGAGTCGTTTCGCGTATCGCCCGAAGGGAAAGCCGCCGCACGTGCGCTGAAACGGAACACGAAATAACGTCGGATTTCGGAAAATATGTCGTATATTTCGCCCGAATTCATTCCGGAATCCGCCATGCGCAGACTCGTCATCATACCGACCTACAACGAAAAGGAGAACATCGCGAAGATGATCGCCAGGGTCTTCTCGCTGCCCGAACCCTTCGAGATGCTCGTCATCGACGACGGATCGCCCGACGGAACCGCCGCAATCGTCAAGGAACTCCAGCAAAAAATTCCCGGACTGCACCTCATCGAGCGCACCGGAAAACTGGGGCTCGGAACCGCCTATCTCACCGGCTTCCGATGGGGGCTCGAACACGGATTCGACTGCATCTGCGAAATGGACTGCGACTTCTCGCACAACCCCGACGATCTGGTCCGGCTCTGCGCCGCCGCGGCCGAAGGCTACGACGTCGTCGTCGGTTCGCGCTACGTCAAGGGCGGAAAGGTCGTCAACTGGCCCCTGTCGCGGCTGATGATCTCCTATTTCGGGTCGACATACACCCGGCTCGTCACGCGCCTGCCCCTGCACGACACCACGGCCGGATTCGTCTGCTACTCCCGCCGTGCGCTGGAAACCATCGACCTCGACGCCGTCCGCATGAAGGGTTACGGATTCCAGATCGAGATGAAATACACCGCCTGGCGGCTCGGGCTCCGGCTCCGTGAAATCCCGATCGTCTTCGTCGAACGCACCGAAGGAACCTCCAAGATGTCGGGCGGAATCTTCCGCGAGGCCCTTTTCGGCGTCCTGGGGCTCCCGTTCCGCAAAATCCGCCGGCGCCCGTAGCACCGAACGTCGGGTCCGGAAGCCCCGGAGTGCGGTTTTCCGCGGTTGTTCATAATTTGTTCATTAAAATTTCGGGTCCGACCCTTGCACGATCCGGAACTATCCCTATCTTTGTCTCCGTGCAAGGTTCCCCGCCGGCGGCTGCCGGTCCGGGATCAAAAGGGAACTCCTGTGTGAATCAGGGACTATGCCCGTAGCTGTAAGCTCCGAAAAACACCGCACACTCTTTGCCACTGTCCCCACGGGGACGGGAAGGCGTGCGGCGGGAGCAAGTCAGAAGACCTGCCTTGACGGAGAGGCCGAAACCTTCGGGATGTAAGGCGGGGCCGCAATGCTTTTTAACACCGACATACGACCTCGGATACGGAATGCGCCCGCCGCACTTCGTCCTGCTCCCGGCTACCCTGCACGCTGCCGCCAGACGGATCCGGATACCCCGCATCGCCGCCCCCGCCAGGTCCGTTTGTCCCCGAACAAAGACAAACCTTCAAAAAGACCGCTATGGGCATTTCGGAACTCTACATCGTCAAGCGCGACGGAAAACGCGAGGCTTTCTCCGTCGAAAAGATCAAACGCGCCGTCAGAAAAGCCTTCCTCGCCGTGGGCGGGTACGCCACCGACGACGACCTCACCGCGGTATTGAGCCGCGTGCACGTCGCCGACGGAATGTCCGTCGAGGAGATTCAGAACCAGGTCGAGGTCGCCCTGATGGCCGAGCACTACTTCGCCGTGGCTAAAAGCTACATGCTCTACCGCCAGAAGCACACCGAGGATCGCGAAGAACGCGAAAAACTCCGGTTCCTCACCGACTACTGCGCCGCCTCGAACCCCGCAACCGGATCGAAGTACGACGCCAACGCCAACGTCGAGAACAAGAACATCGCCACCCTGATCGGCGAACTCCCCAAGCAGAACTTCATCCGCCTGAACCGCCGGCTGCTCACCGACCGCATCAGGGAGATGTACGGAAAGGAACTGGCGGACAAGTACATCCACCTGCTCAAAAACCACTTCATCTACAAGAACGACGAAACCTCGATGGCCAACTACTGCGCCTCGATCACGATGTACCCCTGGCTGCTCGGCGGAACGATCTCCATCGGCGGGAACTCCACCCGCCCGACCAACCTCAAATCCTTCTGCGGCGGCTTCGTCAACATGGTCTTCATCGTCTCGTCGATGTTGTCCGGCGCCTGCGCCACGCCCGAATTTCTCATGTACATGAACTACTTCATCGAACAGGAGTACGGCGAGGACTACTACACGCGCGCCGACGAGGTGGTCGACCTCTCGCGCAAGCACCGCACACTCGACAAGGTCATCACCGACTGCTTCGAGCAGATCGTCTACTCGATCAACCAGCCCACCGGAGCCCGCAACTTCCAGGCCGTCTTCTGGAACGTCGCCTACTACGACCGCTATTATTTCGAATCGCTCTTCGGGGAGTTCGTCTTCCCCGACGGCTCGAAACCCCACTGGGAATCGCTCTCGTGGTTGCAGAAGCGGTTCATGCGGTGGTTCAACCGCGAACGGACCAAGACCGTGCTGACCTTCCCCGTCGAGACGATGGCCCTGTTGACGAAGGACGGCGACGTCATGGACCGCGAATGGGGCGACTTCACCGCCGAAATGTATGCCGAAGGGCACTCGTTCTTCACCTACATCAGCGACAACGCCGACTCGCTGTCGTCGTGCTGCCGCCTGCGCAACGAGATTCAGGACAACGGGTTCAGCTACACGCTCGGCGCCGGAGGCGTCTCCACCGGATCGAAGAGCGTGCTGACGATCAACCTCAACCGCTGCATCCAGTACGCCGCCCGCAACGGCATGCACTACCTCGCCTTCCTGGAAGAGATCGTCGACCTCACGCACAAGGTCCAGACCGCCTACAACGAAAATCTCAAAGAGTTGCAGGCCAAAGGCATGCTGCCGTTGTTCGACGCCGGGTACATCAACCTCGCGCGCCAATATCTGACGATCGGGGTCAACGGACTGGTCGAAGCCGCCGAGTTCCTCGGCATCGAGATCAGCGACAACGACCGCTACGCCTCGTTCGTGCAGGAGGTGCTGGGGCTCATCGAGCGCTGCAACCGCAAATACCGCTCGAAGGAGCTGATGTTCAACTGCGAGATGATCCCGGCGGAGAACGTCGGCGTGAAGCACGCCAAGTGGGACCGCGAGGACGGCTATGCCGTACCGCGCGACTGTTACAACTCTTATTTCTACGTCGTCGAGGACCCCTCGCTGAACATCATCGACAAGTTCCGTCTCCACGGACGCCGCTACATCGAGCACCTTACCGGCGGTTCGGCCCTGCACATGAACCTCGAAGAGCATCTCTCGAAGGAGCAGTACCGCCACCTGCTGCGCGTGGCTGCCGGAGAAGGGTGCAACTACTTCACGTTCAACATCCCGAACACGGTCTGCAACCGCTGCGGGCACATCGACAAACGCTATCTGCACGAATGCCCCGAGTGCCACGGCACCGATCTCGACTACCTCACGCGCGTGATCGGCTACATGAAGCGCGTCTCGAACTTCTCGGCGGCCCGCCAGCAGGAGGCCGCTCGCCGCTATTACGCCCCGGCGGAAAAGGGGCCGGAAGGCTTCCGTCCGGAAAACGCAGCCAACGCATGATCCGCTACCACAACTTCGACATCGTTTTCGCGGAGATTCCCGACGAGACGACCCTGGCGATCAACCTCACCGGGTGTCCGAACCGCTGCCCGGGGTGTCACAGCCCCCACCTGTGCGGCAACTCGGGGCGCGTGCTCGACGAGGAGGAGCTCGCAGCTCTGCTCCGGGTCTACGGACGGACCGTCACCTGCCTCTGCTTCATGGGCGGCGACGCCGATCCGGAAGGGGTGGCCCGGCTGGCGGAGTTCGTCCGGCGGGAGTGGCCCGGACTGCGGACCGGGTGGTACTCGGGACGGGCGCAACTGCCTGCGGGGATTCCGATCCCGGTCTTCGACTACGTGAAGTTGGGCCCCTGGATCGAGGCCTGCGGACCGCTGACATCCCCCACGACCAACCAGCGCCTCTATCGCGTGGGAAGCGACGGCTCGATGGAAGATATCACCGGGCGTTTCCGCAGAAAAGCCATCTGACGTTCCCGGGAGCCGGAAAACACGGAGATTAGTAACCCCTTTCGCGTCGTCTGCCATACGACCCATTCCGGCTCCCGCCGAACGCCCGGACCGCCGCCGCACCCCTCCCGGCAAATGCCGGTCGGCGCGGCGGCATTTTTTTTGCCCCGGCAGTACGGGGTACAGTGAAAAAAACTAATTTTGCCCCCGATTATGAAAACCAGGCACGAACTCACGGAAATCCTCGACTTCATCGCCGAGTATGCCACCTACCTGCTCGGGTCGGGCGTCCACACCTCGCGGGCGATCCGCAACTCGCAGCGCATCGGCGAATCGCTCGGCGTCGATATCCAGCTGTCGAGTTTCCAGCGCAGCACGATCCTCACGGTCCGCGACGGGGAGACGGGCGAAGCCCTCACCCGCGTGGTGAAGATCCCCGCCCTGCCGATCAGCTTCGAACGCAACTCCGACCTCAGCGCGTTGAGCTGGGACGCCCTCGACGAAGGGCTGACCCTCGACGAGATCCGAAGACGCTACGCCGAACTCACCTCCAAACCCAGAATCGACCCGATCTTCGTCCTGCTGACCGTAGGCCTGGCCAACGCCTCGTTCTGCCGGCTCTTCGGCGGAGACTGGACCGCCATGGCCATCGTCTTCACCTCGACGCTCGTCGGATTCGCCGCCAAACAGCGCATGCAGGCACACGGCGTCAACCATTTCCTGATCTTCATCATCGCGGCTTTCATGGCCTCGCTCTGCGCTTCGTCCGCCCTGCGCTTCGACTGCACGGCCGAAACGGCCCTCGCCACGAGCGTCCTCTTCCTCGTCCCCGGCGTCCCGCTCATCAACGGCGTGATCGACATCGTCGAGGGACACATCCTCATCGGTTGCAGCCGGCTGATCAACGCCCTGCTGCTGATCATCTGCATCGCCGTCGGCCTCTCGGCAACCCTCCTCATGGTCAAGGACAGCCTGCTATGATCGCTGCGGACATCCTCCTCGACGGGCTCTTCGCAGCCGTGGCCGCCATCGGATTCGGCGCCATCTCCGATCCCCCGATGCGGGCCTTCCCGCGCATCGCCCTGCTCGCCGCCGCGGGACACGCCCTGCGCTTCTGCCTGATGAACTGCGCCGGCGTGGACATCGCCTCGGCATCGCTCTGCGCCGCCATGCTCATCGGATTCGGGAGTCTCTGGCTCGGACGCGGAATCCGCTGTCCGATGACCGTCCTCTACATCCCCGCCCTGTTGCCCATGGTCCCCGGCATCTACGCCTACAAGAGCGTCTTTTCGCTGATCATGTTCCTGCAATCGCTCAACGACCCCGGACAGGGCATGCAATACATGCAGCTCTTCTTCCTCAATGCCACCGTCTCGTTGAGCGTCATCGCCCTGCTCGCCGCAGGGGCCACGCTGCCGATCTTCGTCTTCAACCGCCGGGCCTTCTCCCTGACCCGCCGCCGGAAATCCGACCGGCCGCACCCCCCGAAGTCATCGGAACCATCCGGGACTCCCGACAGCGGCAAGACCGAAAAATAACCCCTCCGCATGGAAACCTTCTGGAATACGATCGCCGCCTACAACGCCGCTACCTGGCCCGCACAACTGCTGCTCGTGCTGTCCGGCGCCGTACTGACCCTGCTGCTCTACAAACGTCCCTCGGGAGCCGTGCGCACGGCCATGAAGATCTATATGGCCGTGCTCAACTTCTGGATCGCCGGCGTATATTACCTCGTCTACGGAGAACCGCGCGAATACCATACCCTGCTGGCGCTGTTCTGGGCCATCATGGGCGCCATCTGGATCTACGATCTCGCGGTGAAGCACGCCTCCCTCGAACGGACCGGACATCATGCACTCTTTGCCGGGGTGCTGTTCCTCATGCCGCTCGCCTACCCGCTCTGTTCGCTGGCCCTGGGCCGCTCGTTCCCGATGATGACCTCGCCCGTCATGCCCTGCTCGGTGGCCGTCTTCACCATCGGGCTGATGCTGGCCTTCTCCGAACGGGTCAACATCATACTGGCCATGTTCCTCTGCCACTGGGCGCTGATCGGGCTCTCGAAGGTCTACTTCTTCGGCATTCCGGAGGATTACCTGCTCGCATGCAGCGTCGTCCCGGCGCTCTACCTCTTCTTCCGCGAGTACATACGGATGCTCGACCCCGCGCATTCGAAACCGGATCCGCGGGTGCTGAACGCACTGTTAGGGGTCCTCTGCCTGCTCATCGGGGGATTCTTCGCCTTCACGCTGCTCCATCAGTTCAATCTCTTCACCGAAATTTAAAAACTCCCGCCGGACCGGAGATCCCCGAAAGGAAGAGACGGTCAGGGAACGTCAGGAGCGAGCCCCATTGGATTCTTTTGAAAGCCCATCGGGACGAATCCCGGACAAGCAGGAGACAAACCACAGACAAAAAAATCCCGGACAACTGATAAACAGTTGTCCGGGATTTGTCATCTGGTACCCGGAGCCGGGGTCGAACCGGCACGACATTGCTGTCATTGGTGTTTGAGACCAACGCGTCTACCGATTCCGCCATCCGGGC
>DSTMR04002__coassemble_698_pt1 | contig 49652 bp, 42 predicted proteins | sample DSTMR04002__metabat2_high_PE_025 | metagenome-assembled genome bin DSTMR04002
GCGCCGAACTGAACCGCACCGAGGCCGAGTTGAAGAGCGTGAAGGGCGAACTGAAGGGTGCCCGGTTGAAAAACGCCGCGGCGGAGGTCGGATCGAATATCGTCGAGGGGATCGGGGCGATGATCGGCACCTCCCGTGTCAAGCGGCAGCAGCAGGAGATCGACCGTCTCAACACGGAGAACGCCGCCCTGCACGAACAGATCGGGTCGCTGAACCGCGCCAACCGCGAGGAGAAGGCCCGGCATGAGCAGGCAGAACAACAGCTGCAGGCGAAGCTCGACCGCATCGAACATTGGCTGCCCGACACGCAGACACTTATCAGCTGGGGCGAATACTGCCGCGACATGGGAATCTCGGAGTCGGGCGCCCGCGAAATTATCGCCATGCAGCCCATCTACGTCTCGGGCGAACTCCGTGCACCGGAGTATTCGCACCGCTTCGACGTCTCGAATACCGAGATCCGCCTGCAACGCGACCCGAACGGTCCCGGAGGCTTCCAGCTGCTCATCGACCGACAACCCGCACACGCCTGGTTCCGCCAACGGTATGTGGAGCTCATGACCCGCTTGGGCTACCCCGTCCGCCCCGAACGTCCCGTCATCCGACGCCATACCATCAAGCGGTAACTTCACAGCCATCAAACAATCCGATTCACGGAATCGAGGGGGCGAACAAATCCCCTCAGCTCTGTTTTTATTGCATAAAAAAATCGGAAAAAGTTCTTGACATTGTGAAAAAGCCGGGACTTCCTATGCGTCAAAGCTACACTTTGTGCTGAGGGAGATCTATCGAAACCAGCGTTTCCAAGATCATCCCAGAAACAGGGAAAAACCCTTAGGATAGATAGGCGTTTACTTAAAAAAGCCGGAAAATTAGTCAGGAAGATGAAACTTATCTTAAAGAGAATCAAGACTGTGATAAAATAAATTGCTCAAACTCTTTGAAACCGTTCTATCTCAAAGGTGGAGTAGCTGGAAAAGATTTATTCCCTTCATGAACCGGAAGTACAATATATCAGCAAGGGCAAAGGACATAAAAACACGAATTCGGCAATAAGGCATTCATCATACGTTCTGTCTCAGACATTATTCTTGAAGCCATGTCGAATAGACAGTCAGACCATCGAATCTTTAATAGAACGGTTAACCGGGCAAAAGATAAAAGTACTGACAGGTAACAGAGGTTACAGAGGCAAAAAGGAAATGAACAGGACAAAGATTGTCATTCTGAATGTTCCCAAGAAATTAGACAGCCGTTATCAAAGGGTGAAAAACATAAACTCTTTTGCAAACATGCAGGTACAGAACCAACAATAGGGCACCTAAAGTCAGACTCCCGCTTAGGCCGTAACTTTTATAAAGGTGAGGTCGGGAATGCCGTGAACGCACTGTTGGCGGCAGCTACCTATAATTTCAAAAGAATCATGAATACGCTTTCGTCCATACTTCAGAAAAACTGCGAGATACTGTGTAAGAACATGATGCCGAAGATATGGGCTTTTCAAGAGGTGACAACGTAATATTCCTGTTCACAGATTTGCATTTTTATAAAAAAAGTTGTATATTTGCAAACGAATAAATTTAGTTTAAACTAAACTATTGTGGATGAGGTTGTCTTTTCTCGAGTTAAATTTGATCTTGTTAATAATGTAGAATACACTTTCTATAAACTGACAATTGATGGAGATTGTCCATTGGATGATTTTCTCCAAGAGGTAGAGGCTGATCCTGATTGTTCTGCCGACTTTAAGCGCATCATAGCAATGATGGATGTGTTTAGTAAGCATATTAAGCTTCCGAAAACAAAATTTAGGCAGATAAAAGGTGTGAATAGGAGTGATTTGTTTGAATTTAAATATAAGAATCTCCGGGTTTATGTTGTTTTGTGTACCCCTGATGTTTTTGTAGTTTGCGGTGGGCTTAAGCGAAATCAGGAAAAGGATATACAACGACTTAAGCGACAATTAAGAGATTTTGATGTTAGTAAATTGTGATATTATGACACGCGCTGAATTATTAAGATCACCAGAGTATTGGATTACCAAAGTGCAAATTGCGTTGTTTGATTGCGCGGATAAATTTATGAAGAAGACGAAAAAGAACAGGTCCCAATTGGCACAACATTTGGGAGTCTCAAAAGGATATGTCTCCCAAGTATTAAATGGTGATTACGATCATAGGTTGTCCAAATTTATGGAGTTGTCGTTAGCATTTGGCTATGTTCCTCGTATTGAGTTTATTCCCATAGAGCAGGTTTTAGAAGAAGATAGTCATTCATATGTTGGCACGCCAATAGTGGAAGATAGTCTTGCTCTGGCCCATTATAATAATGCCATGGGCAATGCATATGACATTTATAAGCAAGTAGCATAAGCCTTATGATAGCGTTTAGAATGAATAAAATTACTATTGAGCAGTTTGCGATATTATCTACTGAACTGCAAGATAGTATACCAATAAATTTAGAGTCTAATGTGAAATTCTCGGCCTCAATAGAGGCTCGGAATGTAGCGGTAAGAATGAGGTTTACTTTTTCTCAATCAAACTCGCCATTGTTAGTCCTTGAGCTTATCTGCCATTTTGAATTGGAAGAGACAAGTTGGAAATCTTTGTACAAGGATGATAAGATTATTTTTCCAAAAGATTTCTTAGCGCATATGGCTGTACATACAGTGGGAACGGCTCGAGGTATTCTTTTTTGTAAAACAGAGAATACACCGTTGAATTCATTGATTTTGCCGCCGTTAAATGTAGCGGATATGATAACAGAGGATTTTGTTATAAAAAAAGATAATTGAAAATAGGAGATGGTAGATTGCCATCTCCTATTTTTTTTGATATAGTCAAGCACCGCGGTCGACCTTCGTCCTGCAGTAGGAGATGTAGAACTTTCCTGCGACCGAGGTATTGACATGCCCAGCCCCTTGCTGATCTCCTTCTCCGAGATCCCGAGTTTGTCAGCCAGCGCAGCCTAGGTGTAGCGCGCCCAGTAGAAGGTCAGCCCCTCGATGTTCAACCCATGGGCTATTGCGCGAATCACTCTTTAAATCAGGCTATTAAATGTCTTATAGGTCGCAGACAAAGCGGAGAACGTGATCCGCGCCGGCGTACCAGGCGATGATCTCGGCATCTTCCGGCAGGACGAGGGTAGAGACCCGGTTGATATTCTTGCCGACGGTCGAGCTTCAAGGAGATAGAATCCATTTTGTGCAAGTATTACGCAAGTGTCGACCTCATGATTATAGGATATATATGATTGACAATTGTCTGGAATATACAGGCAAAAGTTATACGGATTAGCACGATACATCTGAAATGATTATAAAATTGTGTATTTTTGTATAATAACTAAACCTGCCAGAAATTTATCAGCATATGAGCCAGACAGAAGAACCGAAGTATAAGATACTCAAACCTCGTCAATCCATACTGAAGGCATATCTTCGTGAACCGATTTCGGAGACAGAATTGACTTCCTTCCGGACGGCTATGCAAACAATGCTTGGTCGAATAGATTCTTCTCAACACGAAGAATTTAATAAAAACCTTGTAATCGATTTTTTCAACCAAAGTTTGTATAAAGGCAACAAGTATATGGTCAATACCCGCAATAGAGCGGATCTGGCCATATATTCAGAATCTGGCCAGCCGGCCGTATTATTCGAGTTTAAGGGCCCAGGACGCCCCGATATGGTCAGCAAAGAGAATCTGAAAGAAAAGGCTCTTTATGAACTGATTCTGTATTATATCCGAGAGGAGGAAAAGTACCACAATACGGATATAAAACATCTTATCATCACAAATTGCTGGGAATACTTTATTTTCGACAAAAAGGATTTTTATCAGTTGTTTGCCAGCAACAAACAATTCGTTCAAAAAGTTCTGAGCTCCGACAATGGGAGCAGCAAGGACGGCAACGATTTTATATACAACAAGATCATCAAGCCCTACGTCGAGAATATCGAAACTAAGCTGCAATTTACTTATCTGAATTTGCACGACTTCACGGGCAAAATAGAGAAAAGCAACATCGTAGAGAATAAAGATTTTCTGGCGGCCTACAAACTGCTCTCTCCGGCTCATCTGCTCAAACTGCCCTTCAGCTCTGACCATAATACGCTCAATACGGGCTTCTATCAAGAGTTGCTTTACATAATGGGAGTGGAAGAGGTCGTCGAAGATCGTGTCCACAAAATTAAACGGTTAAGAAATGACCGTCAGCCTTACTCCCTGGTCGAACAGGTGTATTCCAAACTCGAAGACTATTCGAAAATCACCGATGACGCCCAACGCTTTGAAACGGCATTGGGATTGGTCCTTACATGGATAAATCGGATTCTCTTCTTGAAACTTCTGGAATCGCAGCAGGAAAGTTTCAATAACAACGGGGAGGTTAGATTCCTGAATACACGACATATTAAGGATTACGACGTCCTCAACGATCTATTCTTCAAGGTACTGGCAAAACCTGTCAAGGAGCGTTCTCCGGAAATGAAGGAGCAATTTCCAACCGTTCCCTACCTCAACAGTTCGTTGTTTGAGATGTCGCAGCTTGAGGAGGAGTTCTTTCCCATTAGCGGCATCCGCATGGACGAAATGGATGTTTTTGCGAAAACGGTTCTGAGAGACGGTCGTGGCAGGAAGATTTCAGGCAGGAAGCAGACGCTCGACTATTTGTTTGAGTTTTTGGATGCCTACGATTTCGGTTCCGAACGCAATACCGACAAAGGCCTTGTCCGTCATGAGAGCAAAACGCTTATCAACGCGTCGGTTCTGGGACTGATATTCGAAAAAATCAACGGCTACAAGGACGGTTCGTTTTTTACGCCCGGCTATATCACACAGTATATCTGCCAAGAAACATTGCGCAAAGCTGTCGTTGACAAGTTCAACAAGAAAAAAGGATGGAACTGTTCGGACTTTGAAGATCTGAAAGAACATGTCGACTATGGCAAACGCGAGGTCAGAACAGAGGCTAACGAGATTATCAACTCGCTTAAGATCTGCGATCCGGCTGTCGGCAGCGGCCACTTCCTTGTCTCTGCACTCAACGAATTGATCGCGATAAAAAGCGAACTCGGCGTACTGCAGGACCGGCAGTCACAACCGCAGCGCATCATGGATTATGAGGTTCGTGTCGAGCTGGACGAGTTGGTCATCACCAATGAGGACGGCGAGAGCTATAAATACGACCCTTCATCGACAACCAGCCAGCGAATCCAGGAGACCCTGTTCGAGGAGAAACGCACCATCATCGAGAACTGCCTGTTCGGCGTCGATTTAAACCCCAAGAGTGTCGAAATATGCCGCTTGCGCCTTTGGATTGAATTGCTGAAAAATGCCTATTACTACAAGGATGAAACGGGCGCCCGCCAATTGCAGACACTGCCGAATATCGACATCAACATCAAATCGGGAGACTCGCTGCTTCATCGTTTCGATTTGCAGGAGAGCATTTCTCAAGTGCTGCAATCGACAGGAATTACCATTACGCAGTATCGCAATGCTGTTGCCGAGTACAAGAATGCGCACAACAAGGAGGTGAAGCGCCATCTCACGGAATTAATCGAAAGAATTAAGACAATTCTTAGGTCCGAAATTAAACAACGTAATTCAAGTCTGACAAACGCTCAAACACAATTGGCTGATCTACTGTCTCAAGAACTCTTTGAGGCAGAACGAACTTCCAAGGAATTGGCAGAGAGGCACAAGACGAAAATATTTCTGGAGAAGAAAATAAAGCGTCTTGAAGCCAATATCGCGAAAAGGAAACTCAATAATAAAATGTATCTCAATGCATTCGAGTGGCGTATTGAGTTCCCCGAGGTGTTGGACAACAAAGGGAACTTTACAGGTTTTGACTGCATAATTGGCAATCCGCCGTATGGGGTTTCTATTACAGGCCCATATCGAGCTGCAATTGTAGAAGGATTAGATAAGGTCCCCGATAATGAGATATATTATTATTTCATACAGATTGCATCGCAGTTATTGATGGAGAACGGTCTGTTATCCTACATTATTCCAAACACATATCTGTTTAACGCATATGCAAATAACTACAGAACCAATATTCTGAACAACTGGAATATCATTGAAATTCTGGATTGTACAAAGTTCCCGATTTTTGAATCGGCCGTTGTTAGGAATACAATCAACATATGGCAAAAAGGAGCAGTGAAAAATGGCGTGGTAGGATATCGAAATACGGCAAATGCATCTTCATTTGAGGATTTGATAACAACTCCCACGGAGCATATTACAAAACAGGATTTATTGGATATGAACCAAAACTGGGGGCTCGCTTTCTATTTACCTCAAACACATATAAAGATAATAAACAAAATAGGCTCTTGTAAAAATACTATTCAATCATTCTTCCCTGATATATCTCAGGGCTTAATAGCTTATGATAAATATAGAGGTCAAAGTGCTGAAATAATACGTACTAGAGCTTACCACTATAGTGCGTATAAAGAAGGGCTTAAGCGATGGTTATGGGGAGAAGATGTAAAGCGTTATTCTGTTAAATGGAATGGGAAGGAATATATTGATTATTGCGAGGGGATTGCGAATCCCAGACAGCCTAAATTTTTCATTGGGAAACGTATTCTAGTTCGAGAAATAACGAACCCGTCTATTTTTGCGGCTCTTACTGATGATGAATTATATAATGATCCGTCAATAATCATTATCAAAGATAACTTGGCATATTCGCTTGATATTGTACTTGGAATCTTAAATTCCAAGTTAGCCACTTTCTATCACTTTAATCACTCACCTAAAGCAACAAAAGGTATATTCCCTAAAATATTAGTACAGGATATCAAGGATTTTCCCCTTCCGGAGATACCAAACGCAGAAAAAAGCCATATGGAAAGTCTGGTAACCACCATTCTTGCAACCAAGCGAGAGAATCCTCAAGCCGATACCACCAGTTATGAGCAGGAGATTGATAAAACAGTATTTCATTTGTATGGCCTTACCTACGATGAGGTACTGATTGTCGACCCCAATCCCCCGTTCACGCGCGAAGAATATGTAGGAAAGTTAAACTAACATGGAACAACCACATTACGAAATACAAGGTAACTTCGAACCGCTCTTCTATACTGCCCAAACATTGATGAGGGAGAGAGGCTATAATGATGTCTGCAATATACTCAAGTACGCTAAAACTTCTGTTGCCAAACCGGAAATCGACTATTGGAATGGTGGAATATACAGGTATACGGTATACATCAACGTTCCTACCAAACAATATTCTGCCTTTAACAAGGAAAAAATTACAGAAATAGAAACACTTCTGGGAAATACATTAGACGAAGTAAAGAAAGATGAGAACTGTTATTTTATCATAAAGATAACCCCGACTTTAAGCAGGGAAGATATAAACTGGGAAAATATTGGCGGACTTCAAGGAAAGGTAGCATTAAAACAGAAGCTCGATACCTTACGAAACATCCTGATCTCGGTAGCAACAGGGACTCGTATTCAAGATAAAGAGAATGACTATAAACCACTTCAAGCAGAGGTCGTCAATGATTGTAGAAAGCTGAGCTTACCCTATAATAACTCTTATGCAAGTTTATGGGATTGGTATCAAAAATATAAGGCAGATTTACATACATACAAAGAGCGTAGAATATACATCAACCAATTATTTGCAAGCACCATATCTTACTTTGAAGAGGAACAACAGCCTCAGGACATGGAAATATTCGTAGATTTAGATGATTGGGAAAAGGTAAAGAGAGCTGTTGAGACAATCAAAAACGATAGCAGAATTGCACGTTATGAAGAAGACTTCCAAAAGGTAGGGGTACTATGCCGTGATGTGATAATATCATTGGCTCAAGCGGTATATAATCCATCCATACATGGAGAAACAGATGATAAGGGCATTCAAATAGGTACTAATGACGCTGTCAGGATGCTGGGAAACTACATTAACGTCTCTTTAAAGGGTAGTCATAACAAGGAATTTAGGACATATGCCAAAGCAACGAATGACCTAACCAATCATTTGACACACTTACGAAGCGCGACTAAAAAAGAGATGCTATTAACCATGACGGCTACAATAGCTCTTATTAATTTTATTGGGATAATAGAGAATAAATATTAAACAGGCGTTCTTTGCAAAAAAAGTCCCTCACGGACGCTTTGTCGCAAAGAAACCTGACCACCCGACGTTGAGTCTATACCATTGCTGATGAAAGGAGCCATCATAACAAAAAAATTATAAATCATGGAAAAAGAGAAACAGCTGCTATTAGAAATAAAACATCTTTATAATAAATTAGTTAATGCTCCTTATGGAAGATTTATACCTGGCTATGGTACCCAAAATCCGAGTGGTGACGAATATCAATCAGATGCTTGTCAGCTGCGTGATAAAGTCATTGAGTTGAATAAAGAATGTCATCCGGCTTATATTGATGAACACACGATATTTAACTTATCGCATACTTTGTCTAAGGAAGTTGAGTATGTCGCTGCAAAATATAGAGATGCCACCAAGCCACATGCAGCTAAAATTAGGTGGAGGGAATTGGATGATTTAATGAATAGAGCAACCAGACAAATTCATTTGGATTTATATGGGGTATTTTCTCGCATTAAAGAAATTGAGGCAGAATAAGGCTGGTATGACAAATGTATGACAAAACAAAAAGAAAACCGCGTTGCAGACATCTACAACGCGGTTTCTGTGAGGTCTGAAGCGGACTCGAACCGCTGTACAAGGTTTTGCAGACCTTTGCCTAGCCACTCGGCCATCAGACCATGATCTTCGCAACTCCAATCCCTCTCCTGTACGGAATCCATCCTTACAAGGCCATCCCCCCCTCTTTTCTTGCAAGGCAAGGGCCTTTCGCTACCCCCCCCCTCCCGAAAAAGATGATGTACGGATCGGTGTTTCGGAGTGCAAATATACAAACTTTTCCTTTCCCTCCAAAACTTCTCGCAAACTTTAACCCTTTTATTCGAATAAACATGCGCTATTCCCCAAAAAATACCTAACTTTACCTTGAATTTTCCCTGCAATGTCATGACTATCGAGGATATCGCCCTGCAAATGACTCCCGGAATCGGCATGAAAGGCGCCGTCCATCTGCTCGAAGTATTCGGCAGCGCGTCCGCCATATTCGCCGCCTCCGTCGAAGATCTTGTCGAAAGAGCCGAAATCCGGCCCGACCTCGCCCGTCAGATCCTCCGCCGACAGGGATTTCCCGCCGCTGCACGCGAAATCGAATACTGTCGCCGAAACGAGATCCGCATCATCGCATCCTCCGACTCCGAATACCCGCCGTTGCTGCGCGAAATGCCCGATTATCCGATTGTCCTGTATGTCATGGGAAATGCCGAAGCCCTCACTCTGCGCTGTCTCTCCATGGTCGGAACCCGGCAGGCAACACCCTACGGACAATCCATGTGCAACCGGCTCGTCGACGGTCTCGCGGAACGAATCCCCGGACTCTGCATCGTCAGCGGCCTCGCCTTCGGAATCGACGTCGCCGCGCACCGGGCCGCCCTCGCAGCCGACGTCCCCACCGTCGCCGTCCTGGCCAACACGCTCCCGGGCATAACCCCCGCCCAACACGCGGGAGTCGCACGAGACATCCTCGACCGCGGAGGCGCCCTCGTCACGGAACTCCACTCGCAATCCAAACAGAACGGAAACTTCTACCTCGCCCGAAACCGGATCATCGCCGGATTGAGCGCCGGATGCGTCATCGTGGAGTCTCCCGACAGCGGAGGATCCCTCTTCACGGCCCACTGCGCCGACAGTTGCAACCGGACGGTCATGGCCGTCCCGGGACGCGCCACCGACCGCACGTCGGCCGGAACGAACCACCTGATCCGCAACCGCAAGGCCCAACTCGTCATGAACGCCGACGACATCATCCGCGAACTGATGTGGGACCTCGGCGAGAATCCCGCCACGTTCCGGCCCCAGGCCCCGACCCCGGCGCTGACGCCCGACGAAACGCGGTTGCTCGATCTGTTCCCGACGACCGACCCCCTGTCGCTCGAAACACTCGCCGAGAAGAGCCGGCTGAATCCCGGCGAACTCGCCGCCCTGCTCATCGGACTCGAACTCTCGGGCGCCATCCGGCAACTCCCCGGAAACCGATACATGAAACTATGAATCTGATCGATACACATTCGCATCTCTACGACGAAGCGTTCGACGCAGACCGCGAGGAGGCATTCGGAAGGGCTCTGCACGAAGGAGTCCGGCGGCTGTTGCTTCCGGCCATCGACTCCGAAAGCCACGAACGGCTCTTCGACCTCTGCCGCCGGCATCCCGACCATTGCTCGCCGATGATGGGCCTGCATCCGACCTCGGTCAACGACAATCCCCGCTGGCAAGAGGAGTTGGCGCTCGTGGAGCATTACCTCGAAACGCCGCCGCCCGGCATTCCGCCGTTCTGCGCCGTCGGCGAAATCGGTCTCGATCTCTATTGGAGCCGCGACTTCCGCGAAGAGCAGATCGAAGCCTTCCGCCGGCAGATCGAACTCGCCCGGCAATACGGGCTGCCGATCGCCGTCCACACGCGCGACGCCTGGCCCGAAACGGTCGAGATCATGCGCGAATACCGCGGATGCGGTGTCCAGGGCGTCTTCCACGCCTTCTCGGACGGCATCGAAACCTACCGCGCACTGAAAGCGTGCGGCGATTTCCTCTTCGGGATCGGAGGCGTTGTCACCTTCAAGAAGAGCCGGCTCGCGGAGGTAGTACGCGAAATGGAGTTGCGGGACCTGGTGCTCGAAACCGATTGTCCCTACCTGACACCGGCTCCCCACCGGGGCGAACGCAACGAATCGGCTTATGTCCGCCACGTCTGCGAGAAGGTGGCCGAGATCCGGGGGATCACTCCGGAGGAGACGGCCGAAATCACGACAGCCAATGCCGAACGGATGTTCGGGAAGGCGGCGCCCGCAATAACAAGCTGAAAAAATCGGTCCGAACCATGAAACGAATAAGAATCACCGTTCTCCGCAAGGTCTGCCACCGGGACCTGATCGAACGTTACGAAAACCCGATCGAACACGCCTGCGACATGCAGGAGGGAGAGGTCTTCGTCGCCGAGGGCTGGCAACGGCCCGAAGGGCTGTGCGAAAGCGCCTGGCAGACCCTCTCGCCCTTCGTCATGGCGCTGGCCCACGGAGCCACGGATTTTTACGACGGATGGATGAAGAACCCGGCATCGGCAATGCTGTCGTGCAACGACGGGTTCCGGCCGGTGAGCTTCCTTGTGGAGGCCCTCGACGAAACGGCCGCGGACGGATGGGGAACCGAACCCTCCGAAAATCAAAAAAACAACTGAAAAAGAACACCATACACGATATGCGATCCTCCATTCTGATCATCTACACGGGCGGCACCATCGGCATGAAGACCGATGCGGCGACCGGAGCGCTCGTTCCGTTCGATTTCAGCGGCATCTATGAGGAGTTCCCCTCGTTGAAACGCCTCAACGTCGATATCGACGTCCACACGGTCGACCCGGTGATCGACTCCTCGAACGTCGAACCCGCAAACTGGCTCGCTCTGGCCGAGCTCATCCGCGACAACTACACCCGATACGACGGATTCGTCGTCCTGCACGGCACCGACACGATGTCCTATACGGCCTCGGCGTTGAGTTTCCTGCTGGAAAACCTCGCCAAACCCGTGGTCTTCACCGGCAGCCAGATCCCCATCGGCGTCCTGCGCACCGACGGCCGCGAGAACCTCATCACGGCCATCGAAATCGCCGGAGCCCGCATCGACGGCCGGCCCGTCGTCCCCGAAGTGTCGCTCTACTTCCAGAACCGCCTGTTCCGGGCCAACCGCACCACCAAACGCAGCGCCGAAGCGTTGAGCGCCTTCCGCTCCTACAACTACCCGCCGCTGGCCGAAGTCGGCGTCAACATCGCCTACAACCCTGCGGCCATCCTCCGCCCCGCGGAGTGCGGCGACACGCTGCGCATCGCCACCCGCCTTTCGGGCGGCATCGAACTCGTGAAACTCTTCCCCGGACTCGGCGAGGAGATCCTCCAGGCGATGTTCGCCGCTCCCGGACTGCGGGCCGTCGTGCTCGAAACCTACGGCGCCGGAAACGCCCCCACGTCGGAGCGCTTCATCCGCGTCGTCAAGGAGGCCGTCGACCGCGGAATCATCCTGCTCAACATCACCCAGTGCGGCGGCGGACGGGTCTCGATGGACCTCTACGAAACAGGACTGAAATTGCAGAAGACCGGCGTGCTCTCCGGATACGACATGACGGCCGAAGCCGCCGTGACCAAACTCATGTACGTCCTCGGACTGGGACTCCCCGACGAACACACCCGGGCCCTGCTGCGCGAGCCCCTGCGCGGAGAATTTACCCCCTGAAACATTGCATGGAACGATTTTTTTTCCTATATTTCGCACTGCTAATGTGTCCCTATCGCAAGGCTTGTCCGGTGCAGGAGCGTGGATTTTTCGATTGAATCGACTGATTGACAGGACGTTGCAACCGACCGGAAGGATGAGGACGGGAGAGGGGGGACAGATTTCGGAACCCGTTTCCGGAGCCATGCGGAACCGCAAAACAACGGCGCGGAGCACGGGAAACGAAAAAATATGTGTCAGGAAAAGGAATTTTTTTAAGCGCAAAACCGGGAAGGAAGGGTAGAACTGAACCCCGGAAAAGGAAGAAACCAAAGCAAACAAATACAACGATCAACTAATCAAATTTAATCTTATCCAACACAACTATGAAAAAACTTTTTTTGATTCCGTCGGTCGCCCTCTCCGTACTGGGTACCGTTAGCGCTTTTGCGCAGGATGCCGCAGCCGCAGCCGAAACGGTTGTCGCCGAAACCCAAATGGCTGGTGACAGCCTGCACCACGTCATGATGCAGAAGTTCCTCGAAGGCGGTTGGCAATGGATGCTTCCGATTTTGGTATTCCTCGTACTCGGTTTGGCTGTAGCCATCGAACGTATCCTTTACCTGTCGCTCTCGACGATCAACTCGAAGAAATTCATCGCCAAGGTCGAAGAGACCCTGCAAAATGGCGGCATCGAGGCTGCCAAAGAGATTTGCCGCAACACCCGTGGCCCGATCGCTTCGATCTACTATCAGGGCCTCGACCGCTACGACCAGGGTCTCGACTCGGTTGAAAAAGCCGTCGTTTCCTACGGATCCGTACAGACCGGCCAGATGGAGTCGGGACTGACATGGATCGGCCTGTTCATCGCCCTCAGCCCGATGCTCGGATTTATGGGTACCGTCGTCGGTATGGTCGACGCATTCGACGCCATCCAGGCTGCCGGCGATATCAGCCCGACGCTCGTTGCAGGCGGTATCAAGGTCGCCCTTCTGACGACCCTCATGGGTCTTATCGCTGCGGTTATTCTTCAGCTGTGCTACAACTACATCGTTTCGAAGATCGACTCCCTCGTCAACACAATGGAGGATTCCTCCATCACGCTCATGGATATCCTCACCGCTTACAGCAAAAAATAATCGAACGCAGTTAAAAAGTCATTAGCAATCATGAAAAAAGTAATGAACATATTGCTGGGCATTCTGATGGTCATCACGATAGTCCTTCTGGTCTACGCGATCGCCACCGGGGGCTCGGAAGCCGCGATCAGCGTAAACCTCATATGGTGCTACGTCCTCATCGTAGCCGCCATCGCTGCCGCTCTCTTCTGCGCCGTCTTCGGAATGACCCAGAACCCGGCAGGCATCAAGGGAACCTTATTATCCTTTGGGCTGATAGTCGCCATAGTCGGCATAGCATACTTTATTTCCGCCAGCCACTCGGTTCAAATTCCCGACCTCGCAAACAACAGTGTATTCGACCGTGGTGCAACCGTGCTGACTGAAACCAGCATCCTGGTGACGTACGTAGCCATAGTTGCTGCAATCGTAACGACCGTAGTTACCGAAATCTGGGGAGCACTTAAATAATAAAATGAGCGGTTATGGCAAGAAACGCAAGAAAAACACCGGAAGTAAGAGCTGACTCCCAAGCCGACATCGCCTTCCTGCTGCTGATCTTCTTCCTGGTCGCCACCACGATGAATACCGATACGGGTATCGCGCGTATGCTTCCGCCCATGCCTCCCGAGGACCAACAGCAGGAGGAAATCAAGGTGAAGGAGCGCAACCTCTTCCTCGTATTCATCAACGGCCGCGGCGATATTATGGCGGGAGTCTCCGGCAAACAGGAACCGATCGTCCTCAGTCAGTTGAAGGACCGGGCCAAGGAGTTCGTCGTCAACCCGATGGACGACCCCAACCTCCCGGAACGGATCGACAAGGAGATCGAACTCGCCGATGGCAGCAAATGGGTCTATCCCGTCAGCGAGGGCGTGATCTCCTTGCAGACGACGCGTGATACGAACTATCAGTCCTATATCATGGTGCAGAACGAACTCACCCGCGCCTTCAACGAGGTGCGCGATGAGGTCGCTATCCGCAAGTTCGGATCCAAATATAGCGAACTCACCGAGGACGAGCGCAATGCGGTAGCAAAAGCTGTGCCCTTGAAGATTTCGGAAGCAGAACCACGTAATATTAAAAGGTAAGTAAGCCATGGCAGTAATGAAAAAGACGGGAGACAAAAAAGAAGTCCCCGCTATCTCGACCGCTTCGCTTCCTGACGTGATCTTCATGATCCTCTTCTTCTTCATGGTCTCCACGACCATGCGTGATCAGGAACTGCTCGTAAGATACAAACTCCCGGAGGCTACCGAAGTGCAGAAGCTCGAAAAGAAATCTCTGGTCAGCTTCATCCACATCGGTCCCCCCTCCCTGCCGATGCAGGCAAAGTTCGGTACCGCGCCCCGCATCCAGTTGAACGACTCGTACAAATCCACGCGGGATATTCTGGATTTCGTCGCTGCGGAACGCGACAAGTTGAGCGAAGCAGACCGTGCCTCGATGACCATCTGCCTCAAAGCCGACCAGGCTACGAAGATGGGTATCGTGACCGACGTCAAGCAGGAACTCCGTCGCGCCAACGCGCTGAAAATCTCCTATGCGGCCTCCAAGTCGCTGGGATACCAGAACTAAACCGATCGGATCGGAATTGGAAGAAGCAGGCTTTCGGGCCTGCTTCTTTTTTGTCCGGAAAAAAACGGAAACGATCCGGAGAAAAGATGGCAACGATTTTGTCCGGAAAAGAGACGGCAACGATCAGAAAGGCAATTCCAACTGGTCGATTTCGTGGTTGAAGCTCAACCGGTGATGGGGTGTCAACCCGTATTCACGGATCGCCAGACGATGCTCCCGCGTCGGATACCCCTTGTTCTGCGACCATCCGTACTGCGGATACTCCCCGGCGATCCGACGCATGTATTCGTCCCGATGGGTCTTGGCAAGCACCGAGGCGGCCGCAATATCGGCATACTTGCCGTCCCCCTTGACGATACACTGCCACGGAATCGTCAGATGCGTCCGGAAGCGGTTGCCGTCGATCGCCAGAAACTCCGGAGCCGGAGAGAGGCGCTCCACGGCCAACGACATCCCTTCGAACGAGGCGTTCAGAATATTGATCTCGTCGATCCGCGCCGCCGAGACCGCTTCTACGGCCCAGGCTATCGCCTCCCGCTCGATAACGGCCCGGAGTTTGTCGCGGTTCCGTTCGCTCATCTGTTTCGAATCGTTCAACAGCGGATCGTGGAAGTCCGGCGGCAGCATCACCGCCGCCGCAAAGACCGGACCTGCCAGGCATCCCCGGCCGGCTTCGTCGCAACCCGCTTCCGACAAATGGTATTGATACTGATTCTCCAACATGGTTCCCGAGCCCGAAAAAACGACTCCGCAAAATCCGGTCCTCACGAAAAGAGCGCACTCCCGCAAACCACGAAATCCCGTCCCTGCTAAAAAAGCGCAATCCCGCTGCTCCCGAAGGCCCCGAAGTCGATCAACGAACTTGACAAAGTTACGCAATATTCCGCTTTTTTCGCTAATTTTACCCCCGAAAAACGCTCCGACATGAATCTCAACATCGCACGGCAACCGCTCGTCCCGGCCTTTGTGACACTCGTCGCATTGGCCGCCCTCACGATGTGGAGTGCCGGCATCCCCGCTGCACCGGACTCCGGAAGCGGAGCGTTCTCCGGAACCCTTCCGCTCCTCTCACCCGCGGAGTGGCTGATGCGTTTCCAGACCGCATGCCCCGGATGGAGCCGGTGGATCGGAACCCTGCTCCTGCTCTTCACCGGCATGAGCACGGGCCGCCTCACGGTGCGTTACAACCTCTATTCCGTCGGAACCTGTCTGGCCATTCCGCTCTACGCCGCAATCGCCGGAGGAGTCTCCGCCGGATTCATCTCCCTGCCGGCTCTCGCCGCTTCGGCTCTGCTTGCCCTGGCCGCCAAGAACTACGGCCGTTCGTTCTGCAACGGATACGGGTTCGACACCCTCTTCCGCGCATCGCTCTACCTCGGATGCCTGCCCTTCATCATCGCGGCATCCCTTCCGCTCGTAGTGATGCTGCCGCTGGCCGTCACGCTCTTCCGACGCACGCTGCGCGAGGCCGCCGTAGCCGTCGCAGGACTCCTGCTCCCGGCATTCACGCTCTGCTACCTGAACTGGGGCGTCGGAGGCGAATTCGCCGCTCCTCTCGCACATCTCGCCGAAGCGTGGATGAGCGGACCCGCCCTTACCACCCTCCTCGCACTCCCGATCCGCAACCTCGTACTGCTGGGCGGCATCCTGCTTCTCGACCTGATCGCCATCCTCTATTTCTTCTCCGACAGCTACGCCCTCGGAACCAAACCACGCAGCATCTTCCTGTTCCAGATTTTCCAACTGCTGCTCACCGTCGCGACGCTGTGCAATCCCGCCGCAACCCCGGACGTCATCCTTCTGACGGCGGCACCTTCGGCCGTGCTGCTGCCCTTCCTGTTCGTCCGGATCCACCGCCTCCCGGCACTGATCCTCTATCTGATTCTGCTCGCCGGCGTCGTCGCGAATCTGTGCTTGCAATAATATATTTAGACTAAATCATAGTATAAAAGGTCCTATTTTGAGATTCAGGACCATAATATGCCATTCAATATAGGAGATTGGAAAGTTTTAATTGTATATTTGAGTCCGAACAAATGTGACGCAACGCTTTGTTCCCGGAAACTTAATGTACAATTAACATGAAGAATTCAATGAATTCGTCGGTTCAGCAACCGATGATCGTGAAGTATGCGGAATCACTTCACACAGGAATCCAAACCCAGGTTCTTTCCCGCTATGCCATCGGCTATATCCTCCGCGGGACGAAACACATCTACGACGGCGATAAGCGCCAGACCCTTACACGCGGTGACGTATTCTATCTGGGAATCGGACACCACTACATCGAGAACTGCCCCGAAGGCAGCCAACCCTTCGAACAGGTGCTCTTCTATTACACGCCCGAAGACCTCCAACGGGTCCTCATGCACCTGAACATCACCTACGGGCTTAACATTACGAACGACCATTCGTGCGAAAACTGCCAGAACCGGACCCATGTCGCCGTGCCCGCCTGGAACTCACTGCGCAACTTTTTCATCAACACCAACAACTATCTGCGCGACGAAGAGTTCCGCCACGACGAAACGGCCGAAAGCATCAAGATGACCGAACTGATCTATCTGATCGCCTCGCACGACGACTGCTGCATCAAGAGCAAACTGTTGAGCAACGTGGATGCCGCCAAGGAGAACTTCGAACAAATCGTCTACGACCACATCTTCAAGGACATCTCCATCGAGGAGCTCGCCAAACTCACCAACCGGTCGCTGACCTCCTTCAAGAAGGAGTTCCGGCGCCATTTCCAGATGCCGCCCCACAAGTGGTATATCCGCCAGCGGCTGATGCACTCGCGCCTGCTGCTGATCTCGACCTCGAAATCGATCTCCGAAATCGGCAACGAATGCACCTTCCCCAATACGTCGCACTTCATCAAACTCTTCAAGAAGGAGTACCAGATGACTCCGGCAACCTATCGGCACCGCCATCTGACCACGGCCGCCGAGTCGGAAGAGGCCTTCGCTGCGGCCGCCGAAAACGGGGAAATCCGTCAGGCACTTTAAGCAAAATCTTACGAAATGGAATGTATTTAAAAAATTTTAATTACAGACTGTAAAATATAATTCCGCCGTTTGAAAAAAATGTTACAGAATATTTGGATTTTCATAAAATCCGGTTTATCTTTGTGTATCAAACGTGGGATTCTCCCACTCTCATTAACCTAACTAACCTAACCAGAGTGACCCGATACCGTGACGGTATCGGGTCATTTCCTTTGAAAAAGAGCCGCGACAGGGGCGCAAAACCCGAAATCCGCGAAGCGACGCCGGGCATTCCGCCGCCGCATTCCCTGAAATGCCCCCGGCACCCCGGTTCCGCCCCGCCGCCGCAAGAAAAAGAGGCAATCACAAGGAAAATCCAATCTTTTTTCCTATTTTTGCATCAATTGGAAAATAATGAACTTAAATGCCGAAGTTTCATGACAAGGTAGATGTTCTCAAAAAACCCGAATGGTTGAAGATCCGGCTCCATCGCTCCGCCGAATGGGCCGAAGTCCGTCAAATCGTTGAAAAACACAATCTTCACACGATTTGCACGAGCGGAAGATGCCCCAATCAGGCCGAATGTTGGAGCCGCCGGACCGCAACCTTCATGATTCTGGGAGACATCTGTACCCGCGGCTGCCGCTTCTGCGCCACCCAAACGGGTCGTCCGTCGGCTCCCGATGCCGACGAACCCCGCAAGGTCGCCGAAAGCGTCTCGCTGATGAAATTGAGGTATGTCGTCGTCACCTCCGTGACCCGCGACGACCTCCCCGACGGCGGTGCCGCCCATTGGGCCGCTACCGTGGAGGCCATCCGGTCGCAGAACCCCGACGCCGTAATTGAGCTCCTTATTCCCGATCTCGACGCAAGACCCGACCTGCTGGACACGGTCATCGCGTCGAAGCCCGATATCATCGGGCACAACATCGAAACCGTCGAGCGGCTGACCCCTCTGGTTCGGTCCCGGGCCAGGTACCGGACGAGTCTGGAAACCCTGCGCTACATGAGCAGCCGGGGCGTCGTGACGAAAAGCGGACTGATGGTCGGACTCGGCGAGAGCGATGGTGAAGTATTGCAAACCCTGCACGACCTGCGTGATGCAGGCGTCAGGATCGTGACGCTTGGTCAGTACCTTCGGCCGACTTTGGAGCATTACCCCGTTGCGGCGTACATCTCTCCCGAAAAGTTCGAATGGTACAGACTTCAAGCGCTGGAAATGGGTTTCAGCTATTGCGCGAGCGCCCCGCTGGTCCGCTCGTCGTACATGGCCGAAGAAGCCCTGCGTAGCGTAAAGAGTTTGTAGCGATGAAAGCCCTCTGCCGGGACCTCGGAACCATGGAGTACAGTACCTGCTGGAATTTGCAGCAGGAACTCTTTGACGCCCTTGTGGCCCGCAAGCGGAGGTGCGCACCGACCGATCCCCGCTCCGAGAGTGGCGGCCCGAACCCGGCCGGAGCCCCCGAAACCGAAACGGATCCTGCCGCAGACGTCGCAGGAACCGTGCTGCTGGTCGAACACCCGCCGGTCTACACGCTGGGCAAGAGCGGCCATGCCGAGAATCTGCTCGTGAGCCGCGAAGCCCTCGAAGCAGCCGGAGCGCAATTCTTCCACATCGACCGCGGCGGGGACATCACCTTCCACGGCCCGGGACAGCTGGTCTGCTACCCGATCCTCGATCTCGAACGCTTCGGCATCGGGCTGCGCGACTACATCGACGCGCTGGAAGAGTCCGTCATCCGCACGGTGGCCGAATACGGCATCACCGCCGGGCGGATCGCCGGGGCCTCGGGAGTCTGGATCGAACCCGAAAGCCGCCGTGCGCGCAAGATCTGCGCAATAGGAGTCCGCTCGTCACGTTATGTCACCATGCACGGCTTCGCCCTGAACGTCTCGACCGACCTGGGGTGGTTCTCGCGCATCAACCCCTGCGGATTCACCGACCGCGGCGTGACGTCGATCCTCTCCGAAACGGGCCGGAACGTCCCCATGGAGGAGGTCAAGGGTCTGGTTGTAAAATTTTTAAGTGAGAAATTAAATGTTGAAATATATAAATAACAATTCGTATGCCCATAGAAAAACGCTGGGTAGTGAAGCCCCAGGGCGACCCCGCGACGGCAGCTTCGTTGGCTGCCGCTCTGCGGATCTCGCCCGTGTTGGCCAATCTGCTCGTACAAAGAGGCATAGACACCGTAGAAAAGGCGGACAAGTTCTTTAAACCGAGCCTCGCCGATCTGCACGATCCCTTCCTGATGAAGGACATGGACCGGGCGGTCGAGCGGGTCGAACGGGCCGTCGCGAACCAGGAGAAGATCATGGTTTACGGCGACTACGACGTCGACGGCTGCACGGCCGTTGCGCTGGTCTACAAGTTCCTCCGCCAGATCGGGCACAAAAACCTGATGTTCTACATCCCCGACCGCTATACCGAAGGGTACGGGATCTCGGTCAAGGGGATCGACCTCGCGGCCCGCAAGGGCGTGGGGCTGATCATCGCCCTCGACTGCGGCATCAAAGCCACGGAAAAGGTGCTCTATGCAAAGACGAAAGGCGTGGATTTCATCATCTGCGACCATCACCTCCCGGCCGAGGAGATTCCCCGGGCCGTAGCCGTTCTGGACCCCAAGCGGGTCGACTGCTCCTACCCGTTCGACGAACTGTCGGGTTGCGGCGTGGGATTCAAACTCGTGCAGGCCTACGCCCAGAAGAACCGCATTCCGTTCGAACAGATCCTCGACCTGCTCGACCTGCTCGTCGTGTCGATCGCCTCGGACATCGTGCCGCTGACGGGCGAGAACCGCATTCTGGCCTACTTCGGGCTGAAAAACCTCAACCGCGAACCCTCGAAGGGCCTGCTGTCGATCATCAAGATCTGCGGGCTCGACAAGCACAACATCACCATCGACGACATCGTCTTCAAGATCGGCCCGCGCATCAACGCCGCCGGCCGCATGCGGATGGACGAACACGACGAGAACGCATCGCCCTCGGGCGGCCATGCGGCTGTCGAACTGCTGATCGAGGGCAACGAGAGCGTCGCCGCGGAGTTCGGCAACGTGATCGACTCCTACAACCAGGACCGCAAGTCGATCGACCGCCACGTCACGCAGGAGGCCCACGAGTACATCGAGCAGAACCCCGAGTTGAAAGCCCTGAAAAGCACGGTGATCTACAACCCGCGCTGGATGAAGGGCATCGTCGGGATCGTGGCCTCGCGGCTGATCGAGACCTACTACCGGCCGACGGTGGTGCTGACGATGAGCAACGGATTCGTCACGGGATCGGCACGCTCGGTACCGGGATTCGACCTCTATCAGGCGGTCGAGTCGTGCTCGGACCTGTTGGAGAATTTCGGAGGGCACATGTATGCCGCCGGGCTGACGATGCGTCCGGAGAATGTCGAGGAGTTCACACGGCGGTTCAACGCCTTCGTCGAGCAGAACATCGACCCGCAGATGCTCATCCCGCAGGTCGACATCGACAGCGAACTGCTCTTTTCGGACATCACCCCGGCCTTCCGCAAGGACCTGAACCGCTTCCAGCCCTTCGGGCCCGGGAATACGGCTCCGGTCTTCGTAACCTACGGCGTGAGCAACCACGGCGACGCGAAGCTCGTCGGCATGGAGTCCGAACACCTGCGCATGGACCTCATGCAGCGTCAGAAGCCCAACACGAAGTTGCAGGCCATTGCGTTCCAGCAGCCCACGCACTACGAATGGGTGCGTTCGGGACGTCCGATCGACGTCTGCTACCAGATCGTCGAGAACCACTACCGCGGCACGGTCTCCACGCAGCTGCGCGTGAAGGACATCAAGCCGGTGACGGGCGGCCGATAGCCGCCTTCGCAGCATACCGATGCAAAACGGCCCGGAGGCATGCACCTCCGGGCCGTTTGCGTATCGGGATCGCCCGGCGCCCTCCCTTACTCGGCAAAGATCACCACTCGGCTGTTGGGCAGATCGGGCACGCAGATCCGGCCGTCGGAAACGGTCATGTCGGCAGGTCCGACCAGCGGCTGGTCGAGGGTCAGCGCCACAGGCTCCACCGTGCGGGTCTGCATGTCGATGCGCGAAAGCCCGGCCGGCGCCCAGTTCGTCACGTAGAGCGACTTGCCGTCGGACGAGAAGGCGATGCCGTCGTACTGTCCGGGAACCGCCACGAAGGGCTCCGCCACGGGATTCCGCAGATCCCCGATGCGATAGACGACATGTTCGGCCTTCGCTTCGCCGTCGGGGGAGTAGGAGGCCACGTACATTGCGCCGTCACGGATCGCCAGCCCGTTGGGACCCGGAACCGAAAGCCACAGTTCGGGCGTCCCGGCCTGCGCCGGATCGGTGATATCGAGGCGGAAGATATGACCCGTATTGGTCACCGAAGCATACAGGTTGTCGCCGTCGGCCGCCAGGTCGTTGACGAAGGCCTCGCCCTCGGGCAACTCGATCACCCGGGGAGCCTCGTCCTTCGCCGCGAGGTTGTAGACAACGATCTTGTTCACGTCGCAGATGAAGAGGTGGCTGCCGCGCAAATACATGCCGCGGGGGCCGGAGAGGTTGCCGTCGGCAGGGATCAGCACCTCGGAGGCTCCGTCCTTGTAAAAGACGACGTATCCCCGGCCTTCGGTGTTGAGCGGATCGAGCTGCGTGGAGCCGAAATTGGCGATCAGGATGCCGCCGTCGTAAGGGCAGGTACTCTCACAGTAGCGGAGTCCCTCGTCGAAAATCGTTACGGCAGCGGATTTCGGAGTCGGACCGCATCCGGCCAGGAACAGAACGGCCATCATCGAAAGGCCTGTCAGCGTTGTTTTTTTCATGGTCTTTTCATGATTTGGTTTATACGTTGCAGGAAGGGCGGGAGAGATCAAAGGCGGATGATGCGGGCCTGGTCGTCGTGCGGCGGCAGCGGGGCAGGGTGGAAGTCGGAGTATCCGACGGCAACGGCGCACAGCGGCTCGCAGGAGTCCGGAATGGGAAGGAAGCTCCGCAGGTAGTCGGCAGCCTTCTCGCCTTCGGGAGCCTCCTTGCGGCGCGGACGTCCGTGGATGTGCACCCAGCAGGAGCCGAGCCCCTCGTCGACACAGGCCAGTTGCAGCACGGTGGCCGAAATGGCGGCATTTTCGCGCCACAGGTCGCTGGCCGAGGTCTCCCCGAGGACGACGACCGCCAGCGGGGCGCCTTTCAGAAAGGCCGAACCGTAATCGCGCATGTCGGCCATGCGGGCGACAAGGGACGGATCGTCGACCACCAGAAAGCGGGTCGTGCGCGTATTGCGGGCCGAAGGGGCCGTCAGAGCCTCCGCAAGCAGCCTGTCGACTACCTCACGGGGCACGGGCCGATCCGAAAACCTGCGGATCGACCGTCGTTGTGCAATCAATTCCTTGAATTCCATAATCTTCACGTTTCTCGCATACAAAAATAGGGAAAAAACATTATCTTTGAAAATCCAAAATTTCGAAAGCAATGGATTACCGATTCACCATAGCACTGATCTACGATTTCGACGGCACGCTCGCTCCCGGCAACATGCAGGAGTACGACTTCATCCCGGCCGTCGGCAAAAGCAACAAGGAGTTCTGGACCGAAGCCAACACGCTGGCCGAAGAGCAGGACGCCGACATGGTCCTCACCTACATGGCGCGGATGATCCAGGAGGCCAAGTCCAAGGGGCTGTCGCTGCGGCGCGAAGCCTTCCAGGAGTCGGGACGCCGCGTGACGCTCTTCAACGGCGTGCGGGAGTGGTTTTCGAGAATCAACCGCTACGGCGAGGAGCGGGGGATCCGCATCCTGCACTACATCAACTCGTCGGGGTTGAAGGAGATCATCGAAGGCACGGAGATCGCCCACGAATTCCGCAAGATCTACGCCTGCTCGTTCCTCTACGACGTCGACGGCATCGCCTACTGGCCCGCCGTGGCGGTGAACTACACCAACAAGACGCAGTTCATCTTCAAGATCAACAAGGGCGTCGAATCGGTCTTCGACTCGAAGCTCGTGAACCGCTACATCCCCGAAAACGAACGCCCCGTGCCGTTCAAACGCATGATCTACGTCGGCGACGGCACCACCGACATCCCCTGCATGCGCCTCGTGAAGAACTCCGGAGGGCACTCCATCGCCGTCTACAACCCCGACCAGAAGGGAGCCCGGAAGGAGCTGGCATCGCTCATCCACGACAACCGCGTGAGCCACGTCTGCCCGGCCGACTATGCCGAAGGCTCGGAGATGGATACGCTCGTAAAGACCATCATCGACAAGATCGACCTCGACGACCGGTTGGAAAAACTCGAAGTCGTCCGCTGACCGTCATGACATCCGCACCCGGAAAACGAATCTATACCGGACGTCTGATCCGTCCGGAACGCCTCGGCGGATCCCCGGAATGGACCGCAGGACTGCGGCGCCGTCCGACCGCCGTGTGGATCACCGCCGCGGTGCTGGCGCTCTGCATCCTGCTGCCCGTCGTCGGATTCCCCGCCCTCTACGTTGCGGCGGTGGCCTGCGGCGTCTTCTACCTCGACAACGAACCCCTCGAACTGCTGCGGCTCCCGGAGCTGGGCGCCGGCCGGCTGCTCGTCCGCAAGGTCCTCACGGCGTGGCGGAACTACTTCCTGCTGACGGCGCCCTTCGCGCTGCTGGCCGTCGTCGCACACCCCCGCACGGTGTGGATGGCCGCCGCATGGATCCCGATGGCCGCACTCGCGCTGTTCCATGCCGTCGTGTCGAAATACGCCCACTACACCCCCGACACCCCGACACGCCGTCCGGTGGCGGCCCGTTTCGCAAACGCAGGCTTCATCCTTCCGGTGCTGCTGCCGCTGACCCTCTGCCTGACGGTCAGCTACACGCTGCGCGCCGAACGCAACCTCAACCGCTATCTCCATGATTACGATTGATGCACTCCGGATCCGCGACGGACGGCGGATGCTGCTCGACGGCGTAACGATGCACCTGTCGCGAAATGCCGTGCACGGCATAGCGGGGGAGGGGAGGAGCGCCCTGCTGGAAGCCCTCTACGGCATCCGGACGCCCGACTCCGGGACGATCTCCGAAGCGGGACATCCGCTGCAACGCCGCGAGATGGCCTTTTTGGAGGCCGACCCGCACTTCTGGCCCGGACTCACCGCCCGCGACTGCATCGGACTGGTGCGGCACAACGGCCGATTGGCCAATCCCGAGGCGCTGCTCCGCCGCTTCCCCGTACCGCCCGACGCACAGGCCGCAACGCTGGACCCCCTGGCACGGAAACATCTCGGCATCATCCTGACGTTGATGCGCGACAAACGCATCCTGCTGCTCGACGAACCCTTCCGCGGATTGGAGCCCGAACGGGTCTTCGTCATGCAGCAGCTCCTCCTGCGGCTGGGGACCGAGGGGCGGACGGTCATCCTCGCCTCCGGGAAAATCTCCCCGCTGGAAGGCGTCTGCGACGACCTCTACCTGCTGGGCGGCGGCAGTGTCCTCGCCCGCTACGAACACTACGAACTGGGCCGCGCGATCCCGAATCCCGAATCGGGTTCGGGATTCCCGGAAAATTGAGTACCTTCGCCGAAAATCACAAAGCCATGAAAATACTCTTTGCCACGAACAATGCCCACAAACTCGCCGAGGTGCAGGCTGTACTGGGCGATGCATACACGCTCGTGACGCCCCGCGACTGCGGCGTCACGGAGGAGATCCCCGAAGAGCAGGAGACCCTCGAAGGCAACGCCTCGCAGAAGGCGCACTACCTCCACGACCGCACCGGTCTGGACTGCTTCGCCGACGACACCGGACTCGAAGTCGAGGCGCTGGGCGGAGCCCCCGGCGTGCACTCGGCCCGCTACGCCACCGACGGACACGACTTCGCGGCCAACAACCGCCTGCTGCTGAAAAACCTCGAAGGAGTCGAAAACCGCCGGGCCCGCTTCCGCACGGTCATTTCATTGATCCTCAACGGAGAGGAGCACCTCTTCGAAGGGAGGGTCGAGGGGCGCATCCTCGACCGCGAGACGGGACACGAAGGGTTCGGATTCGACCCGCTGTTCGTCCCCGACGGCTGCGAGCGGAGCTTCGCCGAGATGTCCGCCGAAGAGAAGAACGCCGTCTCGCACCGCGGCCGCGCCGTGCGCAAACTGGCGGCCTGGCTGCACGAAAACGCCCGATAACCGATAAAAAAGAGAACCATGGAGGAGGTAAAGTGGGGGATTCTGGGTTGCGGCAACGTCTGCGAGCGCAAGAGCGGACCGCCGATGTACCGGACGGAACATTCGTCGCTGACGGCCGTCATGCGGCGCGATGCGGCGAAAGCCGCCGATTTCGCACGCCGGCACGGCGTGCCGCGCTTCTACACCGACGCCGCGGAGCTGATCGCCGACCCGGAGGTCAACATCGTCTACGTCGCCACGCCGCACGCCACGCACCGGGAGCTGACGATCCGGGCGCTGGCCGCCGGGAAACCGGTCTATGTCGAGAAACCCATGGCGATGAACCATGCCGAATGCCTCGAAATGATCGCCGCGGCCGAGAAATACGGTCAGAAACTCTTCGTGGCCTACTACCGGCGGGCGCTGCCCTATTTCCTGAAAGTCAGGGAGCTGCTCGAAGCCGGGAGGATCGGAACCCCGCAGCGGGTAGAGGTCCGCTACATCCGTTCCGCAAGGCCCGAAGACCGCGACCGGGAGCATCTTCCGTGGCGGTTGCGGCGGGAGATCGGAGGAGAGGGCTATTTCTGCGACATGGCGCCCCACACGCTCGACATCCTCGACTTCCTGCTGGGAGAGATCGCCGAAGCCCGGGGTGAAAAGAGAAACACGGCGGGACTTTACGACGTGGCCGATACGGTCTCGGCGGAGTTCCGCTTCCGGTCGGGCGCCGTCGGCACGGGCCTCTGGCGTTTCACGGCTCCGCCCGAGGAGACCGGGGATTCGGTGCTCGTCACGGGCAGCGGAGGTTCGATCCGGTTCAGCACCTTCGCCTTCACGCCGATCGAACTGGCGACTCCGCAGGGCTGCGAGCGCTTCGCCATCGCCCCGCCGGAGCATATTCAGGGCCCGCTGATCCGCACGATCGTCGCCGAACTCCGCGGCGAAGGGCAGTGCCCCTCGACCGGCATCTCGGCCGCCCGTACTTCGTGGGTCATGGATGCAATTCTGAAAGAATAAATGCGTATCTTTGCCGCACCTATGGAGAGGAAAAACTACGACAAGGAGGAGCGTTTCGACCCCGCGACGGTCGAGACCCTCAAAGGACACTATACGGAGATCCTCCGCCTGCTGGGCGAGGACCCAGCCCGCGAAGGACTGCTGAAAACCCCCGAACGGGTCGCCAAGGCGATGTCGTTCCTCACGAAGGGATACGACGAAAACCCGCTCGACATCATCCGTTCGGCCACCTTCCGCGAGGAGTACAAGCAGATGGTGCTGGTCAAGGACATCGAACTCTATTCGCTTTGCGAACACCACATGCTGCCCTTCTACGGCAAGGCCCACGTGGCCTACATCCCCAACGGATACATCACCGGGCTGTCGAAGATCGCCCGTGTGGTGGAGTGCTTCGCGCGTCGGTTGCAGGTCCAGGAGCGGCTGACGGTCCAGATCCGCGACTGCATCCAGGAGGCGCTGAACCCGATGGGCGTGGCCGTGGTCATCGAGGCGAGCCACATGTGCATGCAGATGCGCGGCATCGAAAAGCAGCAGTCCGCAACCACGACGTCGGCCTTCACCGGCATCTTCCTCTCCGACCACCGCACCCGCGAAGAGTTCATGACCCTCATCTCGCACAAATACCGGTAAAATCCGAATATCGCGCCGAATATCACGGCGTTGCCACGACCGGAAATCCGCACAGCTGGGGATTTCCGGTTTTTTCATGTCCCGTTCGGCCCCGCAGGGCGGAAACGACTGAACGGGGAACGAAATTTGAACCGCAGCGGGGGACAGCAAACCAAAAATCAAAACATCATGAACGTCAAACAACTCCGTTACATTGCGTTCGCGCTCGTGGCAGCCGCGTTCTGCTCGTGCCAGAAAGATCCCTCGACGTCGGATCTCCACAGGGACTATCTGGTCTACACCGCCTGCGATTCCGGGACCGACTTCTCGGCAATCGGCACCTACTTCCTCCCGGACAGCATCCTCATCATCGGAAACAGCGACCAGACCGAATACTGGAAGGATGAGGATGCCTTGCAGATCATCGACGTCGTGGAGAACGGGATGAACAACGCCGGCTACACGCGCACCGACGAAAAAACCTCGGCCAACGTGGGTCTCCAACTCAGCTACGTGCGCAAGGCGACCTACTTCGTCGGTTACGACAACCCCTGCTGGTGGTGGTACTACCCCTACTACTGGGCTCCCGGATACTGGGGCGACTGGGCCGGATGGCACTATCCGTACAGCGTCTACTACGCCTATACGGCGGGCTCACTCCTCGTGGAGATGGTCAACCTCGACGCCGACCAGACCGGAAACAAGAAACTGCCCGTCATCTGGGACAGCTTCATCGGCGGCCTGCTGACCCCGGATGCCGAACTCAACCTGCAACGAACCGTCGAGGGCGTGGAGCAGGCCTTCGTGCAGTCCCCCTACCTGAACAAATAGTCCAACGCTAAATCAGTCCGATCATGAAAACATCGAAATACCTCAAAACCATTGCCTTCTGCACGCTCCTGCTGGCTGCGGCCCTGCCGGGAAAAGCACAGGTATTCCCCAACACCTACATCAACATCGACTGGCAGATGGGTGTGCCCCTCGGAGACGACTTCGCCGACAAGGCCTCGGGCTGGGGCATGAACTTCGAAAGCGGATACTTCGTCACCCCGGCGATCACCGTCGGCCCCTTCATCTCCTACCAGACAAACCTGCAATCCATCGACCGCCAGACGCTCGACCTCAAAGAGGGTTCGGCCCTGACGACCAACCAGAAACACGCCCTGTTCCAACTTCCGTTCGGCGTCACGGGCCGCTACAACTGGCTTACGGACAGCGTCTTCCAGCCCTATGCAGGCTTGAAGGTCGGAGCCTGCTACGCCGAGATGTCGTCCTACTATTACATCGTCAGGCAGTACACCGAGACGTGGGGCTTCTACCTCTCGCCGGAGATCGGCGTGTCGATCTTCCCGCGTCCCGACTATCGGCTGGGATTCCACGTGGCGCTCTATTACAGCTACGCCACCAACAGCGGCGACGTGCTGGTTTACTCGGTCAACAACATCAACAACTTCGGCATCCGCGTCGGCGTCTCCTTCTGACGTCTTCCGGAAAACGCTCTCACGAAAAGACCCGCTTCCATGATGGAGGCGGGTCTTTTCACCTTTGCACAGGAGGACTCAATGCGCTTCGAGCCAGTTGTTGCCCACCCCGGCATCGGCGATCAGCCGCACTTTGAGCCGTGCGGCGGACTCCATGCACTCGGTGACGATCCGCACGACCTGCTCCTGCTCCGAACGCAGCATGTCGACGACCAGTTCGTCGTGCACTTGCAGGATCACCCGCGAACGGATCCCCTCGGCGGCAAAACGGCGGTGGACGTCGATCATGGCGATCTTCATGATGTCGGCCGCCGAACCCTGAATCGGAGCATTCACGGCGTTACGCTCGGCCAGCCCCCGCGCCACGGCGTTGTGCGAATTGATGTCGTTGAGGTAGCGCCGCCGTCCGAAGATCGTCGACACAAAGCCCTCCTCCTTTGCCTTCTCCACGACGCGGTCCATGTACTCCTTCACCCGGGGATAAGAGGCGAAATAGCCGTCGATGATCTCCCGGGCCTCCTTGCGGGGGATTTCCAGACGCTGGCTCAACCCGAAGGCCGAAATGCCGTAGATGATGCCGAAATTGGCCGTCTTGGCCCGCCGGCGCTCCTCGGACGTTACCTCGGCAATCGGTTTGTTGAAGAGCCGCGCAGCGGTCGAGGCGTGGACATCCTCGCCGTGCTCGAAGGCCGCGATCAGCGACTCGTCGCCCGAAAGGTGGGCCATCAGCCGCAGCTCCACCTGGCTGTAATCCGCCGAGAGGAGCAGATGCTCGTCGTCCGACGGGATAAAGGCCTTGCGGATGCGGCGTCCCATCTCGTCACGCACCGGAATGTTTTGCAGGTTGGGGTTCGTCGACGAAAGGCGCCCGGTGGCCGTTACGGCCTGATTGAACGACGTATGGATGCGTCCCGTGCGGCGGTTCACCAGCTGCGGCAAAGCCTCGACATAGGTCGACAGCAGCTTCTTGACACCCCGGTATTCGAGGATCAGGTCGACGATGCGGTGTTTGTGCGCGAAGGATTGGAGGTACTCCTCGTCGGTGCAGAACTGCTTCGTGCGCGTCATCTTGGGCTTCTCGGCAATGCGCATCTTCGCAAAGAGCACCTCGCCCAGCTGCCGCGTCGAGTTGATGTTCAGATTCGGCTCCCCGGCCTCGGCCCGCACCGCCGCTTCGAGCTCCGCGAGTTTGCGGTTCAACTCCACGGCATAGGTCGCCAGCGCCTCCGAATCGATCCGCACGCCGGCCATCTCGATGTCGGCCAGCACGGCGATCATCGGCTCCTCGACCTCGAAATAGAGATCGTGCAGGCCGATCTGTTCGACCAGCGGAAAGAGCACCCGTTTGAGCCGGAGCGTGACGTCCGCGTCTTCCGCAGCGTACTCCTTCACGCGCTCGACGTTCACCAGATCCATCGTCAGCTGCCGGGCTCCCTTGCCGATCAGCGTCTCGATCTCGATCGGCCGGTAGTTCAGGTACTTTTCGGCCAGGATATTCATGTTGTGCCGCGACTCGGGATCCAGCAGGTAGTGGAGGATCATCGTATCGTAGAAACGGCCCCGGACCTCGACGCCCAGCTGCCGCAGCACCATCAGGTCGAACTTGATGTTCTGGCCGATCTTGGCAATGCGCCCGTTCTCGAACAGCGGGCGGATGATCTCCGCATAGGCGCGGGTGTTCTCCTCCTTGAAGGGCACGTACCATGCCTTGAAGGGCTCGACGGCCAGCGACAATCCCACGATCCGGTCGTTGAAGACGTCGAGACCCGTCGTCTCGGTATCGAAGCAGAACTCCCCGTAACGGCCCACCTCGGCAACGACCCCGCGCAGCTGCTCGGCACTCTCCACAAGCACATATTCATGCGGCGTGGTCTGGGCCGTTTCGAAGTGCATCGACTCGGCTTCGGCCTGCAATTCGGCCGAGGGAACCGGCTCCGTCGTCATCGGGACCACCGGCTCGCCGAAGAGGTTCCCCTGTCCGGCCAGCGCGGCTTTCTTCGCCGCTGCCGACTTCGCCCGCGCCATCTCCGCCAACTGGGTCTGCGCCTCCTGCCGCGGAGCATCCGAAACCGGCTCGGGCGGCGCCAGATTGGCCAGATCGTTCAGAAAAGCCTTGAAATCCAACTCGGCAAAGAGCGCCCGCAGATCGTCCAGATGCGGCTCGCAGACCGTGAGATCCTCCTCGCGCAGTTCGATCGGAACGTCCAGACGGATGGTCGTCAGCCGTTTGGCCAGCCGCAGGTTGTCGGCCCAGCCGGCGATCTTCTCACCCTGCTTTCCGGGAATCCGGCCGACGTTTTCCAGGATGTTCTCCACCGTGCCCCATTCGCGGACCAGCTTGCAGGCGCTCTTCTCGCCGATGCCCGGAACCCCCGGGATGTTGTCCGACGCATCGCCCCAAAGGGCCAGAATGTCGCGCACCAGCTGCGGATCGTCGATGCCGTACTTTTCGCGGATCTCCTCACGGCCGACGATCTCGATGCTCCCGTCGGCGCCCCGCTGCTTGTAGATGCGGCAATGCTCCCGCACCAGCTGCCCGTAGTCCTTGTCGGGCGTCACCATGTAGACGTCATAGCCCGCCTCGGCGCCCTTCTGCGAGAGGGTTCCGATCACGTCGTCGGCCTCGTAGCCCTCGACTTCGAGAATCGGAATGCACATCGCTTCCAGCACCCGTTTCACATAGGGCACCGAAAGCAGGATATCTTCGGGCGTCTCCGTGCGGTTGGCCTTGTATTCCGGAAAAATCTCGCGGCGGAAACTCCCGCCGGGAGGATCGAAAGCCACCCCCAGCAGATCGGGCCGCTCGCGCTTCTGGATGTCGCGCAGAAATTTCACGAACCCGAACACCACCGAGGTGTTCATCCCCGTGCGGTTACGCATGGGACGTCCCAAAAAAGCATAGTAATACTTGAAAATCAACGCATAGGCGTCGACCAGAAAGAGTTTTTTCATATCGGTGAATTGCGTCTGTTGTATCGGTTCAGGCATTGTCCTCGGCGAACCATTCGGCGAACGACGTCGCAGTTTCATGCAGCCGCAACGACCACAGCACCACGCCTTCGGGCAGACGGCCCGCAATGCGGGCCGCAAAATCCGCCAGCATGTTCTCGCACGTCGGCTGGTAAGCTACCGTCACGATATTCCCGAAACGGGCCGACAACGTCCGGAAGAGCTCCGACCCCGCCTCCGAGGCTTTGAGCACCAGCGCATGGTCGAAACGCGAAACGATCTCCTCGTTCACGATGCGTTTCAACACGCCGAAATCCATCACCATGCCGCACTTGGGATGCTCGGGATTCCGCTCCGGAACACCCTTTACCGTCACGAAAAGCCGATAGGAGTGTCCGTGGATCTCGCGGCACGGCCCGTCGTATCCTTCGAGGGCGTGCGCCGCCTCGAACGAAAATTCCTTGGTCAATCTGATTACTGCCATATTTCTGGATCGTGGTTCGGGAGTGCAAAACAGCAGGCCAGCATCTCCAACCACACCGCCTCCCGTACTCCGCAAAGATAATGGAAATCGGAAACAAAACCGCCTCCCGAAAGGAATCATTCCGAAAAAAAAGACGCCCCCGCATGCGGAGACGTCCCTGTTTCGCGGGGCCGGAGCCCTATTTCAGCTCCACGCGGCAGGGCGAGTACATCACGATGCCCTGCTGGCTCAACACCTCGCGCACGGCTTCGTACTCCTTCATCATGGCACCCAGATCCGAGCGCGTGAAGGCTGCGCGGACGCTCATGTTGAGCGACGAGAGGATCGCAGCCAAACCTGTCGGCTGCTCCGTGACCTCGACAATCCGGTACTCCTCGCCCAGTCCGGCCTTGTTGACGGCCAGCGCCAGGGCCGTCTTCAAACCGCCGCAGGCATCGACCAGTCCGATCCCCAGAGCATCCTCACCCGACCAGACACGCCCTCCGGCAATCTCCAAAACCCGTTCCAGCGGCAGGTTCCGTCCTTCGGAGACATCCTTCGTGAAGGTCGAATAGACCTTGTCCACGCCGCGCATGATCATCGACCGCTGCACGGGCGTCAGGGGACCCTTTCCGAGGAAATCCGACGACGTATTGCTCTGCACCCCGTCGACGGTGATGCCCAACTTGTTTTTCAACGCCTCGCGCGGATCGAGCACCATGCCGAAGACCCCGATCGAGCCGGTCAGCGTCAGCCGGTCGGCCACGATCACGTCCGCCGGGCAGGAGATGTAATACCCTCCGCTGGCGGCATAAGAGCCCATCGACACGATCACCGGCTTCTCGGCCCGCAGCAGCTCCATCTCGCGCCAGATGACATCCGACGCCAGGGCGCTACCGCCCGGCGAGTTGACCCGCACGACCACCGCCTTGACCTTCTCGTTCCGCCGCACGTCGGCGAGTTTCGCCGCCAGCGTATTGCCGTAGATCTCCTTGCCGTAACCCTCGCCGTCGACGATCTGTCCGTCGGCATAGACGATGGCCACCTGATCGGCCGAGATGTTTTTCAGATCGGCCCCCACCTGTGCGGCGTATTCGCCCAGCGTCACGCAGCGGAAGCCGTCGTCGTCGCACGCCACACCCAGGTCGGCCAGCACGTCGTCCATCTGATCCTCATAGAGCAATTCGTCGACAAAACCGTATTGGAGCGCCTCCTCGGGGAGCGTCACTTCGAGGTTGTCGGTGATCCGGCGCATCTGCACGGAGTCGATGCCGCGCGAAGCGCAGACATCCCCCGAGATGGTGTTCCACATCGAATTCACGAGCTCCTGCATCTGTTCGCGGTTGGCCGACGACATCTTGTCCAGGATGAAGGGCTCGACGGCGCTCTTGTATTTGCAGGCCGTAGGTCGGAACACCTCCACGTTGAGGTCGAGCTTGTCCAGCAACCCCTTGTAGAAGGTCACGTTGGAGGCCAGACCCGTCCAATCCAGCCCCCCTTCCGGTTGGAGGCAGATCCTGTCGGCCACCGAAGCAAGGTAATACTGACCCTGCGAATAGGTCTCGTTATAGGCTACCACGAACTTGCCGCTCTGTTTGAACTCTTCGAGTGCCGCGCGCAACTCTTCCAGCAGTGCCGTTCCGGCGACGCCGCCCGTGCCGTTCATGCGCAGGTAAACGCCTTTGATCCGGTCGTCGGCCGCAGCCGCTTCGAGTGCCCGCAGCGCCTTGAACAGCGGCAGCCGCGGTGTGGTTTGGAGCGTCATCACGTCGAGTCCCTCCAACGGATCGGACGAGGGGGCATCGGTGAGCACCTCCGAAAAATCGATCTTCAACACCGACCCGGGAGCGACCGTCGCCTTGCTTCCGCCCATCGAACCGGCGATTCCCATCAGAACGAGAATCCACAGAAAGGATACAAGAAACGTCCCCGCCACAAAGGCGAGAAGTCCAGCCAGAAATGTCTTGAAAAAATTCATCTTATTCCGATTTATTACGTTGTCAAATCAGGATACGCACCTCCGAATTCCGGGACGACCTTCCGATCTCGGCCGCAGCCGCCGCGGAAAAATCCCGCTTCTATTCCGCAAAGGAGCAATTCAGGTGTTCCAATTCCATGCAAATATAACCATCTTTTACGAAAAACAAATAAAATTTATCGAAAAACGATAAAATAAATCGCCATACTGTATTTAATCCTGAAAATATGCGTTATCTTTGCGAAAAATGTCACATTCAGCAAGTATGGAAGACAAAATAAAAGAGCTGCTCGCCTCGATCGTCCACCCGGAAACGGGCAAGGACATCGTCGCCAGCGGATTCATCGAACACCTGGCCGCCATCGAGGGCAAAGTGACCGTCGTGCTGCGCTTCGCCAAGACGCGCGATCCCTTTGCCGTGAAGATCAAGAACCAGGCGGAACAACTCCTGCGCGAAGCCTTCCCGGATGCGGAGGTGCTCGTGGTCATCAAGGAGGGGGGCGCCGCACCGCGTCCGGAACCGAAACTCACGACCACGACGGGCGGCATCGCCAAGGTAATTGCCGTCGCTTCGGGCAAGGGCGGCGTCGGCAAATCGACCGTCACGGCCAACCTGGCCATCGCCCTGCGGAACATGGGCTTCCGGGTCGGCGTGCTGGATGCCGACATCTACGGACCTTCGCAGCCCAAGATGTTCGGCGTCGAGGGCTACCTTCCGGAAGCCGTCGTCGAGGAGGGCAGGGAGGAGATCGTTCTGGCCGAGTCGATGGATATCCGGCTGATGTCGATCGGCTTCTTCATCAAACCCGACGATGCGCTGCTGTGGCGCGGCGCCATGGCGGTGAGCGCCCTGAAACAGATGATCCACCAGACGCGCTGGGGAACGCTGGACTTCCTGCTGGCGGATCTGCCTCCCGGCACGGGCGACGTACATCTGTCGATCATCGGGGAGTTGAAAATCGACGCTGCGGTGATCGTCTCGACGCCGCAGCAGGTGGCCGTAGCCGATGTGGTGCGGGGTGTGGAGATGTTCCGCAACGAACATGTGAACATCCCCGTCGCCGGCATCATCGAGAACATGGCGTGGTTCACCCCTGCGGAGCTCCCGCAAAACCGCTACTACCTCTTCGGACGGGGCGGAGCCCGGAAGTATGCCGAGCAGAACGGCGTGGATTTTCTGGGTGAAATACCGATCATTCAGTCGATTATGGAGGGATCGGAAGAGGGACGCCCGGCCACGGCAACCTATCCCGAGGTGGAGGAGCGCTACCGTGCGATCGCCGAAAAGATTGTCGGCAAAGTGATGAAAAACGGTTGACAAGTTGTCGATAACCGGTTCAACAAAGGATGATAAAAAAGAATAAATCGGAGCGTCGGAAACTTGCTTTTCGGAAATCGATGCGGGTATATACAAGAATTTCCCGAAAGCAAATTTTTTTATGAAAAGTTGTGCCGCCGGGAATCCTTCAAAAAAGGGCATCCGATGTTGAAAAATCAAGGCTGTCGAAATGTGGAAAACCGATGTGAACAAATGTTGATTATTTCAGATATTTCATTAAAAATCAATATTCTAAATAAAGAATAAATCAAAAAGAAAAAAAGAAAGTGTTGATAGGAAAATAACAACGGAAGTTGTGAACAGTATCAACAGGTATTATATTTATTTTTCTTTTTAATTTATTAAATTTATTTTAAAAGGAATAAAAACAAAAAGTGATGAACGTCGAAAACTCCTCCGATCTCGCCCGACGCATCGAGGCGCTCAAACGCGAGAAGAACGCCGTGATCCTCGCGCATTACTACACGACGCCCGAAGTCCAGGCCGTGGCCGACTTCCTCGGCGACTCGCTGGCCCTCTCGATCCAGGCACAGCAGTGCGATGCGCGGATCATCCTCTTCGCCGGAGTGCACTTCATGGCCGAAACCGCCAAGGTCCTCTGCCCCGACCGGAAGGTGCTGATTCCGTGCCCCGAGGCGGGCTGCTCGCTCGCCGAGTCGTGCGACGCCCGGGAGTTCGCCGCCTTCAAGGCCCGATACCCCGGCTACAAGGTCGTCTCGTATGTCAATACGACGGTCGGGGTCAAGGCCCTCACGGATATTTGCTGCACGTCGTCCAACGCCTTGAAGGTCGTCGAGTCGCTGCCCGCCGACCAGCCCCTGATCTTCGGCCCGGACCGCAACCTGGGATCCTATATTCAGAAGCTGACCGGACGGCAGAACATGGTGCTGTGGAACGGCGCGTGCCACGTGCACGAGGAGTTTTCGTTGGAGAAACTGCTGGCGCTCAAACGACAGCATCCCGCGGCGAAGGTCGTCGTACACCCCGAATGCCGCGCCTATATCGTCGAGGTGGCCGACTACGTGGGCTCGACGGCCGGGATCCTCGACTACTGCGGGCGGAGCGACGCCCGGGAGTTCATCGTCGTGACCGAGGCGGGAATCCTCGCCGAGATGCGGAAACGATACCCGCAGAAGGAGTTCATCCCGGCACCCCCCGACGACGAGACGTGCGCCTGCAACAACTGCCGTTACATGAAGATGGTGACGCTGGAAAACATCCGTGCGTGCCTGGAAAACGAGTCGCCGGAGATCCTCCTCGACGAGGAGGTCCGCCGTGCCGCCGAACGCTCGATCCGCAACATGATCGCCATCCGTTAAGACCAGGCCGGCATGTTTCGCTTCGATAATGCGGACGTCCGGCGTCAGGACCGGCTGCTGGACGAAACGGCCGCCCGTGAGCTGCTGCGCACGGGCGAGTACGGCGTGCTCTCGATGCAGGCCGCCGAGGGCGGCGGTTACGGCATTCCGTTGAGCTACGTCTGGGACGGTGAGACGCGGATTTATGTTCATTGCGCTCCCGAAGGCCGTAAGCTGCGCTGCCTGGATCGCTGTGCGGAGGTGTCGTTCTGCGTCGTGGGACGCACGAAGGTCCTTCCCTCGAAATTCACCACGGCCTACGAGAGTGTCGTCCTGCAATGCCGCGCCGTGCGGGGGCTTTCGCCCGAGGAGCGGATGGATGCCCTGCGGCTGCTGTTGGAAAAATATGCGCCCGAGGATTGCGTAACGGGGATGCGTTACGCCGAAAAGTCCTTCCATCGGACCGAGATCCTCCGTTTGGAGATCCGCTCGGCGAGCGGCAAGCAAAAGAAAATACCTTGAATTTCAAATCTTTCATTTCAATCTGATCCATGAAGAAAATCCTGTCTCTTTTGGCGGCGGTATGCGTGACGTTCTCCGCCGCTGCCGATGAAGGCATGTGGCTGCTGCCCTACCTTCAAAAGATGAATATCAAGACGATGAAGGAGCGCGGCTGCAAGCTCTCCGCCGAGGAGATTTACAGCGTGAACCACTCGTCGCTCAAAGACGCCGTCGTGATCTTCGGCGGCGGATGCACGGGCGAAATCGTCTCGCCCGAAGGTCTTCTCTTCACGAACCACCACTGCGGTTACGCCTCGATCCAGCAGCTCTCCTCCGTGGAGCACGACTATCTGAAATACGGATTCTGGGCCATGTCGCAGGCCGAGGAGCTGCCCGCTCCGGGCCTCGAAGTGCGCTTCATCCGCCGGATCGCCGACGTGACGGCCGAGGTCATGGGCAACGTCCCCTCGATCGCCTCGCAGGAGGAGTACGAACGCATCACGGACGAGAACATCGAGGCCCTCGAAAAACGGCTCGGCGACGAGAATCCCGGGATGGAGGTTCTTGTAAAATCCTTCTTTGGCGGCAATCAGTTCTTCGCCTTCGTCATGGAGGTTTACAAGGACGTGCGTCTGGTGGGAGCGCCGCCCTCGTCGATCGGCAAGTTCGGCGGCGACACCGACAACTGGATGTGGCCGCGTCATACGGGCGATTTCTCGATCTTCCGCGTCTATGCCGGGGCGGACAACCGTCCGGCCGACTATTCGCCCGAAAACCGCCCCTACAAGGCCGAGAAATTCCTGAAAATCTCGCTGGACGGCGTCGGGGAGAACGACTTCGCCATGATCATGGGCTTCCCCGGTTCGACCGAGCGTTATGCCACGTCGTATGAGATCGACAATCTGCTGAAAGTCGAGAACCCCCAGCGGATCTTCATCCGCGGCGAGCGTCAGGCCATTCTCTGGAAGGAGATGATTGCCGACGATGCCATCCGCATCCAGTATGCCTCGAAATACGCCCGCTCGTCGAACTACTGGAAGAATTCGATCGGTATGTCGCGCGGTATCGAGAAACTCGATGTAAAGGCCCGCAAGGAGGCGCAGGAGGCATCGTTCCAGGCCTGGGCCGGGAAGAACACCCTGCCGCAGGAGGGGTATGTCGATGCGCTCGGAAAGATCCGTTCGGCCGTGGAGGAGATGTCGCCGCTGGGCGCATCGCGTCAGTACCTGGCCGAGGCGTTCCTGGCGGCCGTCGAGCTGCTGACGCCCGCCCGTTCGTTCATCGACATGCAGAAGATGGAGGTGAAGGCGGAGATCAAGGATCCGGCCGCGGTCAGGGAGCGGCTCTCTGCGTGGTACAAGGATTACAGCCCCTCGACCGACCGCAAGGTGGCCAAACGGATGCTCACCATCGCGCGTGAGAACATGAAGGAGCTGCCGTCGTTCTATGCCGAAGTGGTTGACAAGGAGTTCGGAGGCGATATTGACGCCTGTGTCGATGATCTTTACGACCATTCGATTTTCACCTCCGAAGAGAAGGTCATGGCGCTGCTGGACGACTATACTCCGGAAAAGATCGCTTCGGATCCTGCCGTTGTGATGGCCAGGTCGGTCATGGAGCAGTACAAGCGGCTTTCCGAAGCCCTCGAAGAGCCCATGAAGCGTTACGACGAAGGGCACCGCAAGTACATTGCCGGACTGATGTTGCAACAGCCCAAAAAGGCCTGGGCCCCGGATGCCAACTTCACGATCCGCCTGACCTATGGCCGCGTGCTGCCCTACTCGCCGGCCGACGGTATCGAGTACAGCTACTACACGACGTTGAAGGGTGTCATGGAGAAGGAGGATCCCGCGAATCCGCAGGAGTTCTTCGTGCCCGGGAAGTTGAAGGAGCTCTATGCCGCGAAGGATTTCGGGCGTTATGCCAATGCGAAGGGCGAGCTTCCGGTCGCCTTCCTGGCCGACTGCGACATCACGGGCGGCAACTCCGGATCGCCGGTGCTGAACGACCGCGGTGCGCTGATCGGACTGGCCTTCGACGGCAACTGGGAGGCCATGTCGGGCGACATCGCCTTCGAGCCCGGGTTGCAGCGTACGATCGCCGTGGATATCCGCTACGTGCTGTTCATCGTCGACAAGTTTGCCGGGGCCGGCTGGCTCCTGGACGAGTTGCAGTTCGAATAGGACGGTTTCCGCACACACGAAAAAGGGATTTGCCTCCGCAGGGGTGAATCCCTTTTTTCGGCTTCCGGAGTGACGTCGGAGTTACCGGAAATTCGCTTTTTTCCGCCGTGTACGACAAAATTCCCCTTTTCGTTCCGGAATCCCTTAAAATTTCGTACTTTTGACGAAAATTAGCTATTCCCTTATCTTTTATGGCAAAAGAGTTCAAACGCTATCTCGTGACTTCGGCACTCCCCTATGCCAACGGTCCCGTCCATATCGGTCACCTGGCCGGTGTCTACATACCTTCAGATATCTATACCCGTTACCTGCGGCTCAAAGGCTGCGATGTGATCTCCGTCTGCGGATCCGACGAACACGGTGTGCCCATCACCATCAAGGCCCGCAAGGAGGGCGTCTCGCCCCAGCAGATCGTCGACCGCTACCATGAACTCATCAGGAAGTCGTTCGAGGGACTCGGCATGTCGTTCGACATCTATTCGCGCACCTCGTCCGCAACCCATGCCAAAACGGCTTCGGCCTTTTTCCGAAAACTCTACGACGAGGGCAAGTTCATCGAGAAGACCTCGATGCAGTACTATGACGAGGAGGCCCAGACCTTCCTCGCCGACCGTTATATCGTCGGAACCTGCCCGAAGTGCGGCAACGACCGCGCCTACGGCGACCAGTGCGAGAAGTGCGGCTCGACGCTCTCGCCCGACGAGCTGATCGACCCCCACAGCGCCGTGTCGGGATCCGTACCCGTGAAACGCGAGACGAAACACTGGTATCTCCCGCTGGATCAGTACGAAGGATTCCTCCGCGAGTGGATTCTCGAAGGACACAGGGAGTGGAAATCGAACGTCTACGGACAGTGCAAGAGCTGGCTGGACGGCGGACTGCAACCGCGTGCCGTGAGCCGCGACCTCGACTGGGGCATTCCCGTGCCGGTCGAAGGGGCCGAGGGCAAGGTGCTCTACGTGTGGTTCGATGCTCCGATCGGATATATATCTGCTACAAAGGACCTTACGCCCGAATGGGAGAAATACTGGAAGTCGGAGGACACGAAGATGGTCCACTTCATCGGCAAGGACAACATCGTTTTCCACTGCATCGTCTTCCCGTCGATGCTGAAAGCCCACGGCGGCTATATCCTTCCCGAGAACGTCCCCGCCAACGAGTTCCTGAACCTCGAAGGCGACAAGATCTCCACGTCGCGCAACTGGGCCGTCTGGCTGCACGAATACCTCGAAGAGTTCCCCGGCAAGGAGGACGTCCTCCGCTACGTGCTCTGCGCCAACGCTCCCGAGACGAAGGACAACGACTTTACGTGGAAGGACTTCCAGGCCCGCAACAACAACGAACTGGTGGCCATTCTCGGCAACTTCGTCAACCGGGCGCTGGTCCTGACCAAGAAGTACTATGACGGCCGGGTCCCGGCCTGCGGCGAACTGACCGGCTACGACCGCGAGACGATTGCGGAGGTCGCTGCCGTGAAGGCGTCGCTCGAAGCCAATATCGAGCATTACCGTTTCCGCGAGGCGTTGAAGGATGCCATGAACATCTCGCGCATCGGCAACAAATACCTGGCCGATACGGAGCCGTGGAAGGTCGTCAAGACGGATCCCGAACGGGTGAAGACCATCCTGAACGTCGCCTTGCAGATCACGGCCAATACGGCCATCGCCATCGAGCCCTTCATGCCCTTCTCGGCCGCCAAAATCCTGAAAATGCTGGCCGTCGACAAGTTCGGTTGGGAGCGTCTCGGAGCCATGGATCTGATTCCGGCCGGGCATGCGATCGGTGAACCGGCGCTGCTCTTCGAGAAGATCGAGGACGATGTGATCCAGCGCCAACTGGACAAACTCGCCGCCACAAAGGCCGCCAATCAGGCCGCCGAAGCTGCTCAATATGTTGAACCACAGAAAGATACGATACAATTCGACGATTTCCAGAAGATGGATATCCGCGTTTCGACCATTCTGGCGGCCGAAAAGGTGGCCAAAACCAAGAAATTGTTGAAACTGACCGTCGACACGGGGATCGACAAGCGTGAAATCGTCTCGGGAATCGCCGAGCACTTCACACCCGAAGAGTTGGTCGGCAAACAGGTGCTGGTGCTGGTCAACCTGGCGCCGCGCGAATTGAAGGGTATTTTGTCGAAAGGCATGATCCTGATGGCCGAGGATGCCTCCGGAAAATTACGCCTTTTGCAGCCCGGCGATACGACCAACAATGGAGCCGTGGTCGGATAAGCCCGGGATTTTTCGATTTATTTTTGCTGAAAAAACTATCAAAACAGACGAATATGGAAAATACGGATTGGAGTGCGCTCGGTTTCGACTACCGTAAAACGGATTGCAATGTTCGTTACACCTACACCGATGGCAAGTGGAGCGACATGATCGTTACGGAAGACGAATACATTCACATGCACATGTCGGCTTCGTGCCTGCACTACGGGATCGAACTTTTCGAGGGTTTGAAGGCTTTCCGGGGGGTCGACGGGAAGGTGCGTCTGTTCCGTGTGGAGGACAATGCACGACGGATGCAGTCTTCGGCCAAACGGCTCTGTCTTCCGGTTCCTTCGGTGGAGATGATCGTCAATGCCTGCATCGAGGTGGTGAAGCGCAACGAGCGTTTCATTCCTCCCTACGGGACGGGCGCTTCGCTGTATCTGCGTCCGGTGATGTTCGGGACGACGGTCGGCTTGGGGGTCAAGCCTTCGAAGGAAGCCCTGCTGATCGTCTACTGCTCGCCCGTCGGCGCCTACTTCAAGTCGGGAATCGCTCCGATCCGTGTCGCCATCGACCGGGAACAGGACCGTGCTGCTCCACGTGGAACAGGCGACGTGAAGGTGGGCGGAAACTACGCTGCAAGCCTTCTTTCGGGCGAAAAGGGACATGAAATGGGTTATTCGAACATTATGTACCTCGACGCTGCCGAGCATAAATATATCGAGGAGTGCGGTGCCGCGAACTTTTTCGGTATCAAGGAGGGAAAATACATTACGCCGAAATCGCCTTCGGTGCTGCCTTCGATCACCAACATGAGCCTCCGTCAGTTGGCGGCCGATATGGGGCTCGAAGTCGAGCAGCGTCATATTCCCGTTGAGGAGCTGCCGACCTTCGAGGAGTGCGGCGCCTGCGGAACCGCTGCCGTGATCTCCCCCATCGGTTACATTTACGACATGCAGACCGGCGAGTCCTACAATTACGGCGACCAGGTTGGCAAAAACTGTCTGGAACTCTACACCCGTTTGCAGGATATTCAATACGGTCGTGCCGAGGATAAATACGGCTGGTGTACGATCGTGCTGTAAATATCCGATTCTCGCAACGATTGATTTTTGTAAAAATAAACGATTTTTTGATTTAATAATCTTGAATTTTTACTAAAAATCAGTCAATTCGGTTAATTTAATAAAAGGAGCCTCTTCGTCAGGAGAGGCTCCTTTTATTGTCGGGTGATTGCTTGTCGGGAGGTAATTCCTTTTGTGTTCCACGTGGAACGCTTTTATTTCTGACTTGAATTGAATGAATGTAGGGGATGTTCCACGTGGAACGTTTCGGTTTGTGCGTATAGGTTCGTTTTGCGTAGCTTGTTTATTTCCGGATGAGGGTGAATGTTTGTTCCACGTGGAACGCTGCTCTCGAAAAGATTGATGTCAAAATATAAATCGGAACCGAATAAAGAACCCGGTTCCGATCTACCCTCCCGGTCAGAGCCTATCTGCCGAACTTGACCAGCAATACATTGACATCTGCCGGAGATACTCCCGGAATCCGCGAAGCCTGCCCGATCGTCTTCGGACGGATTCGATTCAACTTCTGACGTGCTTCGATCGTCAGCGAATTCATCGAAAAGAAATCGAAATCTTCCGGAATGCGAATGCTTTCCAGTCGGTGCAGCTTCTCGGCGATGAATTTTTCTCGCTCGATGTAGCCTTTATACTTGATCTGGATCTCCGCCTCCTCGATCGCTTCGGCGTCGATTCCGTGCGACTCGATGAAACGCCGCAGTTTCGGGAGAACCTCCTGCAACGTCTCGAAGGTGACGTTGTTGCGCATCAGAATGTCGTACAGCTTCCGACCCTGATTCAAAGGATCCTGTCCGACCGATTCCAAATAATCGTTGATTTCGTCTGCCTTGATGCTCTGCGCGCGGGCGAAGGCTACAAGCGATTCTACGGACGATTTTTTTTGCAGGAACCGGGCGTATCGCTCCTCGGAAATCAAACCGATTTCATGCCCGATCGGGGTGAGCCGCAGGTCGGCATTGTCCTGCCGCAGCAGAATTCGGTACTCGGCCCGTGAGGTGAACATCCGGTAAGGTTCGTCGACACCCTTCGTGACGAGGTCGTCGATCAGCACGCCGATGTAGGCTTCGTCGCGTTTCAGAACGATCGCCTCCTCCCCTTTCAGGGCCCGGTGGGCATTGATTCCGGCCATCAGCCCCTGGGCCGCGGCCTCCTCATAGCCGGTCGTTCCGTTGACCTGTCCGGCGAAGTAGAGTCCCGAAACGAGTTTGGTTTCGAGCGAATGGCGGAGTTGCGTGGGCGGGAAATAGTCGTATTCGATGGCGTATCCGGGACGGAAAATATGAACGTTTTCCAGCCCTTCTATCCGGTGCAGCGCCTCCCACTGCACCTCCCACGGCAGCGACGAAGAGAATCCGTTCAGGTAGTATTCGTGGGTCGAACGCCCCTCGGGTTCGAGGAAGAGCTGGTGCTGCTCCTTGTCGGCAAAGGTCCGCAGTTTGTCCTCGATCGAGGGACAGTAACGTGGTCCGATGCCGTGGATCGTGCCGTTGAAGAGCGGCGAACGGTCGAATCCCGTGCGCAGAATGGCATGCACTTCGGGCGACGTATAGACCAGAAAACAGGGCATCTGATCCTTTACGGGCTCGGTTTCGGGCGAAAAGGAGAATTTGCCGGGTTTTTCGTCGCCGTATTGGGGTTCGAGAATTTTGAAATTGATCGTCCGGGCGTCGAGCCGCGCCGGGGTTCCGGTCTTCATGCGGCCGGTCTCGAAACCGATGCTCCGCAGACTCTCCGTAATGCCGTGCGAGGCGGCATCCCCTGCCCTGCCCCCTTCGGCGTGGGCGGCGCCGCAGTGCATCATGCCGTCGAGGAAGGTGCCGGCCGTGAGGATCACCACCCGGCACGAAAATTCGACCCCCATCCGGGTCCGCACGCCGCAGATCCGCGGGCGCGTAGCTGCGGCGGAGGGATTGTCCGAAGTATTCGGTTGAGGGGTCCGGTCGAAGAGCAGCTCCGTGGCGGCATCCTGCCAAATGTAGAGGTTCGGAATGTTTTCCAGCGTCCGACGCCACTCCTCCGAGAAGCGGGTCTTGTCGCACTGTGCCCGCGGACTCCACATGGCCGCTCCCTTCGACTTGTTCAGCATCCGGAACTGTACGGACGTACGGTCGGTGATGCGCCCCATCTCTCCTCCCAAAGCATCTATCTCTCTGACTATCTGTCCTTTGGCTACACCTCCGACAGCCGGATTGCAGGACATCGAAGCCATTTTCGTCATGTCCATCGTCAGGAGCAGCGTCCGCGACCCCAGCCGGGCTGCCGCTGCCGCCGCCTCGCATCCGGCGTGTCCGCCGCCGATGACGATGATATCGTAATCGAGGGTCATTGTTTCTCCCAGAATTTCAGGTATTTGTCTTCCTTGCGGTGCATCTGTGCGTTGGTGCGGGGGGTCTTGTCGCCCTGTCCGCAGAGGTGCAGCACGCCGTGGACCACCACCCGGCGCATCTCCTGCAACGCCGTGGCGCCGTATTGCCGGGCGTTGTCCGCCACGGTCTCCACATCGATGAAGATGTCGCCCGAGACGATCCCCGACCCCTTGCGGTCGCTGTAATCGAACGTGATGACATCGGTGAAGTAGTCGTGTCCGAGGTACTGCCGGTTCATTTCCAGCAGCCGCTGCGCCGAGCAGAAGATGTAGCAGACATCCCCCAGCGTATAGCCCTCGGCCGCGGCCACCTCGTGCAGCCAGCGGGCTGTCAGCCGTTTTTGCGGGTATCGGTACGTGCAGTCGTCGGTATAGTATTTTACAGCCATTTCTTGGATATTTTCAATCGCTCCGGAGGTTCGGTTCCCTGTTCAGGCGGGAAGAGATCCGGGCTTTCAGCTCCTTTTCCGCGGCTTTTCGGGGATCTTCCCGTCCGGGATGTTCCGGTCGCCTTCCGTTCCCTATTTCTTGAAGCAGTTCTCGGCCCGCATCTTCTGATTCGGGTCCGGAGGGTAGATGCCGAAGACGAGCTTGTACTCCGTCTCCATGGTCATCACGTCCACCGCCGAGCCGATGGTTCCCAACGGCTCGTTTCTGGCCACTTTCCGGCCCTTTTCGACGCAGATCGTCCCCAGGTTGGCATAGGAGGTCAGATACTCGCCGTGAGCCACGTAAACGTCGTATTTGTTCGTAATTCGGTTGCGCTTGATGTCGATGACCTTTCCTTCGTAGATCGAGATCACTTGGGCTCCCCGCGGTCCCGTGACCTCGGCCATGTTCTCCTTGTAGCGCTTCACCCGTCCGCCGACGACCGGAAGCCGCAGCCCCGAGGTCTTCGACGAGAACGAGGCGCCCTCCCGGTTGCCTTTCGTGAGTTTGCGCAGTTCGTTGATCGCCACATTCAGCTGCTGCTCCTGGTTTATTTTCCGTTGCAGGGCCGATTTCTCCTTCTGCGACATCGTACGGATGTTCGCCCGGGCGTTCCGCGCATCGCGTTGGAGCTTCTCGCGCTGTGTCGAGAGCTGCTGCGTCACCGAATCGAGCGAACGGTTGCGGCGGTCCAACTCCTCCTTTTCGATCCGGACCTCCTCGGTCAGGCGGGCGATGTCGCGCATCTTGCGCTCGCGCAACGACGCCACTTCGCGCAACGCCGTGATCTTGCGGGCCACGTCGGTGAAATCCCGCGAAGCGAAGAGGTAGGTCAGGTAGTTGTTATGGCGGTAGTTGCGGTAGGCTTCGCGGACCATCTCGGCATATTGCGTGCGGTTGCGTTCGAGCGTCGCGGCAAGGTCCCCCGCCACGCTGTCCTTGCGGGCGATCTCCTCACGCAGCAGCGAAGCCTCCTTTTCGGTCTCTTCGAGCAGCTGGTTCCGCGAGTCGATTTGGCGGGCCAGACGCCGCACCCGCTCTTCGGTCGCCGCACGCCCCTTTTTGAGCTTCGAAATCTCCTGCTCCTCGTTCGCAATGCGCTTTTCGAGCTCCGCAATGACCTTCTTCTGCTTCTCGATGCGGCTGTCGGTCTGGGCCCGGACTCCGAGGGTGAAAAGCAGGGTGAAAAGAAGCAGGAAGGCGGTCGGTTTCATAAGGCGTTTATTCGGCGGGTTTGGGTTTGGCGGGCTGCTTCATCCGCCGTTCGATCGGCTGCGGGTCATAACCCTTTTCCAGGGCCCGCTGCCAGTAGATCTCGGCCATGAACTGTTCGCCCAGTTCGTGGAGCACGTCCCCGTAGTGGAGCATCAGTTCGGGGCTGTTTCGGCCGTCGAGCGCCACGGCCTTTTGCAGGAGTTTCCGGGCCTCGTCCAGACGCCCCGACTTGAAGAGCACCCATGCATGGGTGTCCAGATAGGTCGGGTTGTTGTCCGTGAGCGCCACGACGCGGCTCGACATCGCGAGCGCACGGTCCAGATCCCGCTCTTCGAGCGAGAGGAAGTAGGCGTAGTTGTTCAGCACCAGCGTGTTGTCCGGCCAGTAGGCGAGACTGCGGTCGTAGGATCTGTAACACTCCTTCATGGCGCGGCGGTCGATTCCGCTGCGCCCTTTCCGTCCGGGGAGTTTCGCCCGGGCGAAGAGCTCCTCCTCGGGGATCGAATCGTTGCCGAGGGCCTTCTGGTGCCAGGTGTCGCCGATCATCCCCCAGATGACGCTGCGCAGCGAGTCCGTGTCGGCATGGGCGAGCGATGCGCGGTAAGCCTGAATCGCCTGCCCGTATTGCTTCGCATTGTTCATCACGTGGCCCTTCGAAATGTGGAATTCCACCTTCCCGGGGAAGAGTTCCAGTGCTTTCGTGACGTAGCGGTCCACGGAGTCGGGGTGTTGGAGATAACTCTCGATGTCGATGACCATGCGGTAGTACTGCTCCACGGGGGGCTGGTCCGCCAGGTGGCTCTTGTAGAGCGAAAGGGCCTGCTCCAACTCGCCCGAGGCGATCAGATGCCCGGCATAGAGCTCCACGACGCGCGGATCGTCCGGATAACGGATGGCCAGCGTCGAGGCCAGATCATTCAGCTGGAAGTAATACTCGCGATAGAAGCGCGTGTCGGAGGTGAAGACCTCGAAGCGCTTGATCTTCAATTCGAGCGGGAGCTCCTCCGAGAGGAAGAGCCGGCGCGTGACGGAGAGCAGCGAACGGTAGTCCTGGCGTCCGGCGTGGAAATCGGCCAGCGACATGAGCGTCTGCACGTTCGTGGAGTCGATCGCCAGGGCGGTGCGGTATTCGGCCAGGGCGAGCGAGTCCTGCTTGTCGGCGGCATAGAGGTCGGCCAGCACCACGTGGTTCGCGGCTTCGTAGGGGGCCTCTTCGACGGCCGTGCGGGCTTCATCGAGGGCCTTGCCGATCTGGTTCGTGGCGACGAGAAGCCGTCGTTTCATGCTGCTCAACAGCGGGATGCGCCCGAAGCGCACCTCGGCCGAATCGAGCGTCACCAACGCCTGAAACGGGCTTTGGCGCTGTTCGTAAAGCGCCGCCACGATGCGGTAGTTGTCCGGATCCTTCGGGTTCTCCTCCATCAGGCGGCGGAAGACCTGCAACGCCTCGCCGTAGCGGTCGGTCATGAGCAGCGTCTGGCCGTAGAACTGCTGGTACCACCTGTTGGCCGTATCGAGCCGGCAGGCCCGGCGTGCGGCATCGACGGCCTCGTCGGGCGAGGAGGCAACGAGGCTTCCGGCCAGTTCGTACCACGCCGGGGCGTAGGACGAGTCGCGGCGGATCGCCTCCCGGAAGTACTCCCGGGCCCGGGAGGTGTCGCCCGCAATGGTGTGCTGCTTGATTCCTTCGGTATAGAACCATACGCTCGGCAGCGAGTCCGGACGGTCGGGGGCCGCCGGGTTCCCCTTTCCGGCGACGAAGGCCGCGGAGAAGAGGGCGAGGCAGAGGATCGTGGTCGCTGTCGGGCGTTTCATGCGTGCAGGGGTTTAGAGCGCTTCGTCGAACTGGTGGAGGAAGCGCACGTCGTTCTCGAAGTAGAGGCGCAGGTCCTTCACGCCGTATTTGAGCATGGCGATGCGCTCAATTCCCATGCCGAAGGCGAATCCGGAGTATTTCTCGGGGTCGATGTCGTTTGCTTTCAAAACATTGGGATCGACCATGCCGCATCCCATGATTTCGAGCCATCCCGTACCCTTGCAGACCGGGCAGCCTTTGCCGCCGCAGAGGTTGCACGAGACGTCGACCTCGGCCGAGGGCTCCGTGAAGGGGAAGTACGACGGCCGCATGCGGATGACGGTCTGCTCGCCGAAGATCTCCTTGGCGAAGTAGAGCAGCGACTGCTTCATGTCGGCGAACGAGACCCCTTCGTCGATGTAGAGACCCTCGATCTGGTGGAAGATGCAGTGGGCGCGGTAGGAGATGGCCTCGTTGCGGAAGACGCGCCCGGGGCAGATGACGCGGATGGGCGGCTTCTGGCGCTCCATCGTGCGGACCTGGATCGACGAGGTGTGCGTGCGCAGC
>DSTMR04002__coassemble_700_pt1 | contig 49312 bp, 30 predicted proteins | sample DSTMR04002__metabat2_high_PE_025 | metagenome-assembled genome bin DSTMR04002
AAAAGCAATCTTCTTTGATACGGATTAAATTTTTGGCCGAAGGACTTGCTGCCGGCGAATATGTGTTGCCTGTTTCAATCGGAGAACAAGGGAATGCATTGAGAGACAATGTCATATATTTCAATATTACCATCCGCGAACCGTTTGTTGGCGAAAATCCATTGGATCAAGAGGAATTCTATCCCGAAGAAGGAGAAAATGGAGCAAAAGAACCTATATTCATGGTATTTTATGTCAACACGAAAGATTATGATCCGCGATTGGTTACGGATTTCTACATGCGAAAAAGACAACGTAGACCACCGGTTGATGTATGGACTCGTGCAGTAGGCAATATTGTCAATTTACGGACGGTTGTGTTGAAATACGACGAAGCAAGCGGCCGCGCCCTGCTTGATTTGGGTTCGGACATGACCCATGTGTTAAGTCATGCTTCAACCTATATTTGGCCAATACAGGAAACGGAACGCAAAGTGTGCCTCAGCCTGGAAGGTGGTGGTACCGGCCTCGGATTCTGTAATCTTACAGACGAACAAATTGCTGATTTCGTGGCACAAGTCAAGACCGTTGTCGAGACCTACAACCTCGATGGCATTAACCTTTGGGATCGCAATTCGGGGTATGGCAAGGAGGGAATGCCGGAAATGAACACCACTTCCTATCCGAAACTTATCAAGGCAATGCGCGAAGCCCTCGGGTCGGACAAACTGCTGACTGTTACCGACCACGAGGAGCCGACCGAATATTTTTGGGATACGGAGGCAACTGGCGGTATTGAAGTCGGGCAATATTTGGACTATGCCTGGTCGGGATATAACAACGGAAATGAAGTTACACAAATTTGCGACCCATGGCATCCAGATGACGTGGAGGTTTCCAAATATACCCACAAACCTTTTGCCGGTTTGGATCCTGCAAAATATGGATGTATCAATGCTCCGTGGTATAAAGGTACTGATCCTACATCAATTAGAGATACGAAAAATGTTTATCGCTGGCGAGCAGCAGGAAACAAACAAAGTCAGATTCTGGTTTTCCAGGATTTAATGACCAGACTCCAGAATGAATATGAATCAACTGGGCAATCATATGGAGGAGTTTGTGTGAATTTTGCTGATGATGGAAGAAATGGTACAGGAGTGTTAAATATTAATAATAATTACACATCTGTTACATCAAACTTAATGTACCTTCCAGATGGAACAAGTGGCTATGGAAAATGGTTAAAGGATTGGTAGGGGTTAGTTTTTTTTAAGTAGGGAAGCATCCGGTTTGGGGTTTTAACCCCGACCGGATGCTGTTTTTGTTTTTTCTGAATTTTTCATTCTCGATTTTTGATTTTTTGTTTTTGACCGCCAAACACAAAAATCCCTGCAAACACCGTTTGCAGGGATTCGTTAGCAGGGATTCTGGAGGCTCGCTTCCACCCCCCCCCTCCTTGCGGAGAGAACGAGATTCGAACTCGTGGTACGGGTTACCCCGTACGTCGGTTTAGCAAACCGGTGGTTTCAGCCACTCACCCATCTCTCCGGGCACGCTCACGGACGATTCCGTCCGAAAGGGTGTGCAAATATAGAATCTTTTTGGGTAAATACAAAAAAATGCGGTCGAAAATTCCTATTTTTGCATGAAATGACGCTTCCCATGCCGATCCGATTGCCGATAGGGGCTGCGCTGCGAATCTGTTGTGCGGCCTGTTGCCTGACCCTTTTCCCGAACACCGTGCGGGCCGATTCCGATCCGACCGATCCGACTGCCCCGACTGCCACACTTGCCCTAACCGGCTCAACCATCCCGGCCGCCGTGCCTGCCCCGACCATCCCGGCCGCCGTGCCTGCCCCGGCCGTCCCGACAGCCGCAACCGTCCCGGCCGATCCGACAGCCCCGCAGCCGCTCACGGTCTTTTTGCAACAGGCGGAACAGCGCTTCGGCGTGCGGATTGCCTGCAAACGCTTCGATCCCGACACGGTGCGGATCCGCTTCGGCGCCTTCCGCATCCGCCCCTATTCCCTGACGGAGACGCTCGACAACCTGCTCCGGCCCGCCGATCTGGTGTGGAGCCGCCGAAGCTACCCCGACGGCCGGCCCCGGATCACCGTCCGGCCCTACGAATACCACCGACGCACACCCGCTGACGGGGAAAAGCTGCTGCGGTGGCTTGCGTCGCTCGCGCCCGACAGCGCCTCGTGGGAGCGCCGCCGCACCATGCTCCTCGCCGAAGCCCGTGCGGCGCTGGATCTCGGACCCTTCCTGCGGGGGCTTGCGGCCGATCCCGACGTGCGGCTGGGCCGTGCGGTGCGCCGCGACGGCTACACGACCCAAAACTACGCCCTCGAAACCCTGCCGGGACTCTACGTCTGCGGTACGATCTACGCTCCGCTCACGAAGGGCCCGCATCCGCTGATCGTCTCGCCCGCAGGACACTGGGAGGGCGGCCGCTATCGCCCGGACCAGCAGCTGCGCATGGCGACCTTTGCGCGCATGGGGGCCGTGGCTGTCGATATGGATATCTTCGGCTGGGGCGATTCGGAGCGGCAGGTGGGACGCGACGCCCACACGCAACGCTATTCGATGCAGATCCAGACGCTGTGGTCGAAGGCCGTGACGGACTGGGTGCTGGCCGCACGGCGCGACATCGATACGGCGCGCCTGGCCGCGACGGGCGGCTCGGGCGGCGCGACGCACGCGCTGCTGCTGGCTTTGGTCGACGGACGCTTCGCGGCGCTGGCGCCGGTCGTGCACCTCGTGTCGCACTTCGACGGCGGGTGCCCGTGCGAGAGCGGCCGTCCGGTGACGCTGGCCGGCGGCGGGAGCTGCATGCCCGAACTGCTGGCTGCGGTGATGGCTCCGCGCCCGACGCTGGTTGTGAGCGACGGCGGCGACTGGACCGCGACCTGCCCGACGCTGGAATACCCCTTCCTGCAACGCATCTGGGGCTTCTACGGGGCTGCGGATGTGGTGCGCAACGCCCACTTCGCCGACGAACGCCACGACTACGGCGTGAACAAACGCCGGGCGGTCTACGCCTTTTTCGCCGAAACGCTGGGCCTCGACCCCGCGCAGGCGGACGAAAGCCGCGTGGAACTGCTTCCCGAAGCGGCGCTGCGGAGTTTCGGCGACGAACTCCCGGAGCGTGCGCTGCGAAGCCGGGACGAACTGGAACGAATACTCGAAAAACTCGAATGATATGAAACGCTTTTCCCTGCTTTTGCTGCTTTTGTGCCTGACGGGCGGCGATCCGGCCGCACGGAGTCTGAAAACCCGCTGCCGGGTGACGACGGACGGCGACCGCCGCGCCTGTCCGGTCGTGTTGCGCGACGTCCCGGCATGGGCCCAAAGCGTCCGTGTGCTGGTGGACGGTGCCGAGATACCGTCGCAACTGGACCGCTCGCTGGGCGAGGCGGCCTTCGTGGCCGACATTTGCGGCAGCCGGGATTTCGAGGTGGTCTACTCGTCGAAGCCCGCGGAGCCGCGCTTCCCGAAGCGCGTGCATGCGCAGATGTGGCTGAAAAACCCGGACAAGACGCTCCGGGCGGCGGATACGCTCTCCTCGACGAAGGATGACATGTACCACCGGCTGCACCACCACGGCCCGGCCTTCGAGTCGGAGTATGCCGCCTACCGGATCTACTTCGACAAGAAACAGACGATCGACACCTACGGCAAGAAACTCCCGCGGCTGGAACTGGCCGAGACGATGTGGTATCCCACGGACGAACAGCTGGCGGCCGGCTATGGCTACGACAACCTGCGGGTTTTCGGATCGGTCGGGGTCGGGGCGCTCAAAGGCTGGGACGCCGAAGCGCGGAAGATGACCCACATCACGGATTTTGCCCGCCGCGAGGCGCGGATTCTGGCGCGGGGACCGGTGCGCACGGTGGTCGAGATGCGGGTCGAGGGTTGGCGCTACTGTGGACGGGAGATCACGCTGACGTCGCGCTACATTCTCTATGCGGGCCACAGCGACGTGCGGGTCGAGAACCGCATCGAGGGGGACTTTTCGGGTCTGCTCTTCACGACCGGCGTGATGAAGATGGCCGGGAACGAGGTGTGCCGCACGCAGACCGCGATTGCGGCTGCGGGGTGCGACTTCCCGGAGAACGACACGCTGAAATGGGAGCGCGAACGGGTCGGTCTTGCCATTGCCGTTCCGGAGGCGCGGATCGTCTCGCGCATCGACGACCGGACGAGCTACCTCTTCCAGCTGACGCCCGATGCCGGGGGGCGCATCGACTATGTGTTCGACATGTGGTGGCGGCGGAGTTCGTGGCTGTCGGAGATTCCCGATGGGGAGTTCCCCGCGCGGATGCTGGAACGCCTCGCCGGGGAACTCCCGGAGCCGGAAGTGCGCCGTTTGAAACAGAATTGACGAAAAATACATCGTTTGCGACAAAAAATCCCGGTCGGAACGGAGGAGCCGACGTACTTTTGTATACCTGAAACTGCGAAATTTTACGGATACGAAATGAAACGATCCCTTCTCATGAACCTGACACGTGCGACGGCCTGTGCGGCGGTTCTGTTGCTGATTGTCTCCTGCTGCCGCACGCGGACTCCGAATGCCGGCGACGGCGATTATCCCTCGTGGATGCCGGCGGTCGGTGATCCGGCGATCCCGGCCCGCACGGTGTGCGTGACGGATTTCGGGGGTGTGGGCGACGGGCTCACGCTCAATACGGAGGCCTTCCGGTCGGCGATCGCCGCGCTCTCGGAGCAGGGCGGAGGCCGGGTCACGGTGCCGGCGGGCGTGTGGTATACGGGCCCCGTCGTGCTGACGGACAACATCGAACTGCACCTCGAACGGAATGCGCTGCTGCTGTTCAGCAATGACAAGTCGCTCTATCCGCTCGTGGAGACCACCTTCGAGGGTTTGGAGACCTGGCGGTGCCAGTCGCCGATCTCGGCGACGCACGCACGGAACGTGGCCATCACGGGCGAGGGGGTGATCGACGGCAACGGCGACGCCTGGCGGGCGGTGAAGAGCGACAAGCTCACCGCGCGCGAGTGGGCGGCGAAGGTGCAGAGCGGGGGCGTGTTGTCCGACGACGGGCGGACGTGGTATCCGTCGGAGAGCTACAAGTTCGGCGCCACGTCGGGCGCCGACCAGAACGTCTCGACGTGGGCGGAGACGCGCGAAGACTTCGAGCGCATGCGGGATTTCCTGCGCCCGGTGATGGTTGCGATCCATCACTGCGAGAACGTGCTGCTCGAAGGGGTCACGTTCCAGAATTCGCCCTGTTGGAACATCCATCCGGCGATGTGCACGAATCTGATCGTGCGTGACATCACGGTGCGCTGCCCGGACTATGCGCAGAACGGCGACGGCATCGACATCGAGTCGTGCCGGAACGTGGTGCTGACGGGCTCGCGCTTCGACGTGGGTGACGACGGCATCTGCATCAAGAGCGGCAAGGACCAGGCGGGTCGTGACCGCGGCATTCCGTGCGAGAATATCTATGTGAACAATTGCGTGGTCTTCCACGGCCACGGCGGTTTTGTCGTGGGGAGCGAAATGTCGGGCGGCGTGCGGAACGTGCTGGTTTCCGACTGCCTCTTCTCGGGTACGGACGTCGGGCTGCGCTTCAAGTCGACGCGGGGCCGCGGGGGCGTGGTCGAGAACATCCGGATCGAGAACATCACCATGAACAACATCCTGCAGGAGCCGCTGCTCTTCGACCTGTTCTACGGCGGGAAGTCGGCCTCGGAGGCGCATGCCGACGGGACGTCGGCCGCCGCATCGACGGACCTCCCGGCGCTTCCGGTGGACGAGACGACGCCGGCCTTCCGCGACATCCACATCCGGGATGTACGGTGCCGGGGTGCGCGGCGTGCGATGTTCTTCAACGGACTTCCGGAGATGAACGTCGAGCGGGTCACCGTCGAGAACACCTCGATCCACGCACAGACGGGCGCCCAGATCAACGAGTCGACGGACGTCGTGCTCCGCAACGTGGAGATCGTTCCGGAGCAGGGCCCGGCGCTGTTGCTCAACAACGTGAAGAATCTCACCGTGGAGTCGTTCTCCTGCCCGGAGACGCTGCCGTGCGCCCTCTCCGTGACGGGGAGCCGCAACCGGGCGATCGCGGTCCGTTCGTCGCGGATCACGATGGAGCGGAGCTGTTTCTCGGTCGGCGCACAGCGGAGCGTGACCATCGAATAATCGGACAAAAGCGTAAAAACAACAGAATCCTATGAAGAAAACTTCGAAACGGACCCTTCTTTCCGCGCTGGCGCTCATGGCCTTTTTGAGTTGCAGCAGCGATACGACATCGGACGATACGCCGGGAACCGGAAATGGTCCCGGAAACGGGGGCGGCACGCCCGATCCGGACACGCCGACGGTGGTTGATTTCGGGCTTCCGCTGGCCAACGAGGACGACGGCGTCGTGCGGGCCTTCCCGGGGGCCGAGGGCGGCGGCATGTACACGACGGGCGGCCGTGGCGGCAAGGTCTGCCACGTGACCAAACTTACGGACGACAATACGGTGGGGACGCTGCGTCATGCGGTCGAGCAGTCGGGCGCGCGGACGATCGTCTTCGACGTGGCGGGAACCATCGCGTTGAGCAGGGAGTTGGAGATCAAGCAGGGCGACCTGACGATTGCCGGTCAGACGGCTCCGGGCGATGGCATCTGCCTGCGGGACTTCCCCGTCACGATCAAGGCGGACAACGTGATTATCCGCTACCTGCGCTTCCGGCTCGGGGATGCGAACGTGAGCGACGGCGACGATACGATCTGGGGCCGTTACCGGCAGGATATCATCCTCGACCACTGTTCGATGTCGTGGTGCGTCGACGAATGTGCGTCGTTCTATGCGAACCGGAACTTTACGATGCAGTGGTGCCTGCTGGGGGAGAGCCTCCACAATTCGGGCCACTCGAAGGGTTCGCACGGCTACGGCGGCATCTGGGGCGGAGCTCCGGCGTCGTTCCACCACAACATCCTGGCGCACCACGATTCGCGCAACCCGCGTTTCGACGAACCGAACGCCTATGACTTCACGGGACTCAAAAACGGAGTCAGCGCGACGCATACGGGTGCGAGCGGCTTCTCGAACGACGACCGGATGATCGACTTCCGCAACAACGTGGTCTACAACTTCTGCAACTTCCCGGCCTACGGCGGCGAGGGGGCTCACATCAACTTCGTGGGCAACTACTACAAGTGGGGTCCGGCCTCGGTCAACGGCCTCGGGAAGACGATCAGTACGAACGGCAAGGAGGGAACCGATACGGGCCACCGCCGCGAGTATTTCTACCAGGTGGACTGCGCCTATACGACTTCTGAAAAAGTTAATAACGTGAAGATTGACGTGACTTACGATGCGGGCCCGACGCAGGTCTACTACCGGGACAATACGCTCGACACGTCGGTGTCGGATGCTTCGAAGGGTGCGGCCGTGACGGCGGACAACTCGCTGGGCTTCACGACGAAGGACGCCTCGAAGAGCGGACTGGGCGAGGCGGGATACCCGACGACGCCGTTTGCCATTGCGGCCGACGGACGCAGCTGCCGCGTGACGGAACATGCGGCAGCCGAGGCCCTCGAACTGACGTTGCTCTATGCGGGCGCCTCGTTGAGCCGTGACGCCGTGGACAAACGGCTGGCCGATGACGTGAAGAACGGCAAGGCGAACGTGATGGAGGGCTCGAACGGCAGCAAGAACGGTGTGATCGACCGCCCGTCGGATACGGCGACGGCTTCGCAGGCCTTCGGAGAGGTGGCTTCGGACGGTTATCCGGTGCTGGCGGCCACCGACGAGGAGATCGCCCGTGCGAAGGACAGCGACGGCGACGGTATTCCGGACTACTACGAGGAGCTCTTCGGGCTGGACAAGAACAACGCCGCCGACGGCAATGCGAAGACGCTCGATCCGAAGGGGCTCTATACGAATCTCGAAGTCTACCTGCACTACCTCGTGCGCGACATCACCGCCGCACAGGTCGAGGGCGGAACCTATACGGAACTGAAATAACGGACTTTACGGACGACGGCCGCGGTCGGGGAAACCCTCCGGACCGTCGTCCTCCATTTTGACGCATCGCGTGAGATGAAACGGCTTTTTCTATTGGCACTCTGTATGTTGCTGTCGGCTCCGTTGTTCGGCGGCCCGCTGCGGGTCTTCCTGATCGGCGACTCGACGTGTGCGACGAAGGATCTCGCGAAGCAGAATCCCGAACGGGGCTGGGGACAGATGTTCCAGCCGCTGTTCGACGGGACGGTCACGGTCGAGAACCACGCCGTCAACGGACGTTCCTCGAAGTCGTTCCGCGACGAGGGGCGCTGGGACCCGATTCTCTCCCGCCTGCAAGCCGGCGACTGGGTCTTCATCCAGTTCGGCCACAACGACCAGAAGGTGCAGGACTCCTCGCGCTATTCAGCTCCGGCGCAGTATGCCGAAAATCTGCGGCGCTATGTCCGTGAGACCCGTGCGAAGGGGGCCGTTCCGGTGCTGCTGACGCCGATCGTGCGCCGGCACTTCTCCGGGGAGTCGCTGGATGATACCCACGGCGCCTATCTCGACGCGGTGCGGCGGGTGGCCGCCGGGGAGCAGACACCGCTGATCGACGCCGAACGCCTGACCCGGGCGTGGGTTGCGGAGCTCGGCGACGAGGCTTCGAAGGCCTTCTACATGTGGGTGGAGGAGGGCACCTGCCCGCTCTATCCCGACGGCCGCCAGGACAATACCCATCTCAACGTCCGGGGGGCCCGCACCGTCGCGCGGATGATCGCCGCACAACTGCCGCAGGCGGTTCCGGCGCTCGGCGAACGGCTCGTGCCGTCGGATTTCACGGTGGCACGCGACGGTTCGGGGGACTTCTTCACGCTGACGGAGGCTGTTGCCGCCGTCCCGGACTTCGGGCGCGACACGACGCGCATCGTCATCTGCGGGGGCGTCTACCGCGAGAAGATCGCGATCCCGGCGACGAAACGGCTGGTTGCGCTCACGGGCCGCGGCGACGTGACGCTGACGTGGGACGACTACGCCGCGAAGATCGGACCGACGGGACGTCCGCTCGGGACGTCGGGTTCGTCGACCCTCTATTTCGGGGGCGACGGCTGGACCGTGCGCAACATCACCTTCGAGAATGCGGCCGGACGGGTCGGACAGGCCGTGGCGGTGCAGTGTCTGGCTACGGAACTCCGCTTCATCGGCTGCCGCTTTCTGGGCAATCAGGACACGCTCTACCTCTACGGCGCGGGCAACCGCGACGGCGAGCGTGTCACGGAGAATGCCCGGATCCGTTTCGAGGGGTGCTACATCGAGGGGACGACCGATTTTATCTTCGGGTCGGCCGCGGCGCTGTTCCGGCGCTGCGAGATCCGCTCGAAGGCCGATTCCTGGATTACGGCGGCCTCGACCTGCCGCGGGCAGCGCTGCGGGCTGATCTTCGAGGAGTGCCGCCTGACGGCCGACGAGGGGGTGACGGCCTGCTGGCTGGGGCGTCCGTGGCGGGACTACGCGCAGACGGTCTTTATTCGTTGTACCCTGGGACCCCACATCCGCCCCGAGGGGTGGCACGACTGGAACAAACCCCGGACGCACCGCACGGCGTTCTACGCCGAATGCGCCTCGGAAGGCCCCGGAGCTGCCGGACGCCGCGTGCCGTGGGCCCGCCGGATCACGGAACGCCGGGCACTCCGGATTGTCGCCGCTTTCGAACACTGAACGAAAAATTTTCGTATATTTACAAGATACGGGAGAGACCTCCCGGAAAAAATACCGGGACGGCGGGGTAGTGACCTTCTCCTGCCGCCCGTTTGAACCAGAGATTCCCCGGAGCGGGTGCTGCCCGTCCGGATCCGTAAACCGCCGACCATGAAACGACCGTTGCTGACCCTGCTGCTGACCTTCGCCGCGCTGCTTCCGCCCCTCTTTGCGGCGACACCTCCGCAGTGCCTCTTCCGAACCTATTCCACGCTCGACGGCATGACCCATGACCGCATCGCGGACATCTACACCGATTCGCGGGGCTTCGTGTGGGTCTGCACGTGGTACGGCGTGAGCCGCTTCGACGGCTATACGTTCAAGAATTTCAGCACCTCGCCTGGCGATTTCTCGCCCCTGGCCCACCATCGCTTCATCTCCGTGAGCGAGGATGCGAACGGCCACCTCTGGTTCACGACCTACAACCTCCACGTCTACCGCCTGAACCGCTATACGGAGCGCTTCGAGGATGTGGTCTCGCTGCTCGACGGCGTCGATTCGCAACACTACCGCACACTCTTCATCCGGCACGACCGCCGCGGCGGAACGTGGGTCGCCATTGCCGGGACCGGCGTGGTCCGTTTCGAGGATGCGGCCGACGAATCGCCGGTCCGCGTCTCGGGGTTCCACTCCTTCGAGGAGCTGGGCGGCGACGTGACGGCGATGTACGTCGACCGCAACGACGGCGTCTGGTTCGCCGCGTCGGAGGGGCGGTTGAGCCGCGTCGCCGCCGGGGAGCAGACCCTCCATGCGGTCTGCGAGTCGGAGGCTCCCGGCATCGACTTCGCCGCCGATTCGGCGCATGTCTACTGTCTGATGCCCGGCGAGGTCGTCCGCTGCGGGTACGACGGCTCGGGAACCCTCCGCCTTCCGGCCGGTGCGGCGCCCCTGACAGCCATCACGGCCGATACGGTGCGGCAGCGGGTCTATGCGGGAAGCCGTACGGGCGAACTCTTCCGCGTCGATGCCGGCCGGCTGGCCCGGCTCAACCCCCGCGGGGCGCGTCCGCAGCGGATCCGGACGCTGGCCGCCGACTCCCGCGGAATCGTCTGGATCACCACCCCCGAGACGGGCATCACGCGCTACAACCCCGCCACGAACGACTGCAAACACTTCGAACAGAAACCCTATACGGTCAGTTACAACATCGACACGCTGACGAAGATCGCCGAAGGCGGAGGCCGGCTGTGGGTCAAGATGAACAACTGGGGCTTCGGTTACTACGACCGCGAGCGGGACTGCATCGAGCCCTTCTACAACGACCCCGAACGCCCGGACTGCCAGATGACCAACGCCGTGGTGCGCTTCGACGTGCAGGACGACGTGCTGTGGCTCTCGACGTACAGCGAGCGCGGGCTCCGCAAGGCGGTGCTGCTGCGCCAGCCCGCGGAGGTGCTCATGCTCGATCCGCTGACGGAGAAGCCCCTTTCGGGGGAGATCCGCGCCCTGATGACCGACAGCCGGGGACGGATGTGGGTCGGGACGCGCGACGGGGAGCTGATCGCCTTCGACGCCGCGAAGCGTCCGGTCTATTCGCTGCCCCGTCAGACCCCGCGCGGAACGGGCATGATCTACGCCCTGCGCGAGGACTCTTCGGGCAACATCTGGGTGGGAACCAAAGGCGAGGGGCTCTACCGCATGACCCCCGCGGGCGGGAGCTACCGCATCACGCACTTCACGCACTCCGACACGGATCCCTGGTCGTTGAGCGACAATCAGGTCTATTGCGTCGAGGAGGACGACGACGGCCGCATCTGGGTGGCAACCTACGGCGGGGGCATCAACCTGCTGGAAGATCCTGCCGGGGAGCGCTTCATCCACGCCGGCAACCAGATGACGCACTACCCGCTGGACGAGGCGGGACGGGTGCGGTGGCTGCTCTACGATCGTCCGGACCGCATGCTGGCGGCTACGGTCGACGGCCTGCTGGTCTTCGATCCCGGGGTGCCGGCGCGTCAGATGCGCTTCCGCCTTGTGCAGAAGATCCCGGGCGACGCCGCGTCGCTGGGCAACAACGACATCATCCACATGCTCAAAGACCGGGAGGAGCGCGTGTGGCTGGCGACCTTCGGCGGCGGACTGAACCGCATCGAGGGGTATGACGGCGAGGGCTTGCCCCGCTTCCGGTGTTACGACACGACGTGCGGGCTGGTCAGCAACATCTGCATGGCCGTGACCGAAGACCGGCAGGGCGACCTCTGGGTCTCGACCCACAACGCCGTCTCGCGCTTCGACCCGCGTCGCGAGCTCTTCTCGAACTACTACCTCTACGACAACATGCGCAACGCCATATTCAGCGAGGCGACGGCGCTGACCTCTCCGCAGGGGGATGTCTTCTTCGGCAGCGGACGCCGGCTCTACCGCTTCGATCCGGAGGAGATGCGCGCGGCGAAGATCGACTACGACCTGCGCTTCACGGGCCTCGACGTGCGCAACAAGCCCGTCGTCGCGGGCGAACGCCGCTCGCCGCTCACGGAGTCGGTGACCGAGGCCCGGCGCATCGTCCTTCCCTACGACTTCTCGAACCTGCGCGTGGAGTTCGCATCGCTGAACTACGCCATCCAGCATGTCGTCGGATACATGTACAAACTCGAAGGTTACGACAAGGACTGGATCGTCGCGGGGTCGACGAACCGGGCGGCCTACTCCAACCTGCCGATCGGCAGCTACCGTTTCCATGTGCGCGCCTTCGCCGGGAATGCCGATGCCGCCGACGAGGGGATTGCCATCGAGATCGACGTGCTGCCGCCTCCCTGGCTGACGTGGTGGGCCAAGACGCTCTACGTGCTGGCGGCGCTGGCGGTGATCGTCGTCGCCGGGCGTATCGCGTGGACCGTCATGCGGATCCGCCGCGAGGCGAGCGTCGAGCAGAACCTCACGGATCTGAAACTGCGCTTCTTCACCAACATTTCGCATGAACTGCGCACGCCGTTGACGCTGATTCTGGGCGGCATCGAGGATGTGCGCAGGCACGACCGCCTCTCGCCCCGCGGCGAGAGCAGCCTCACGCTGGCCCACCGCAACGCGCGGCGCATGCTCTCGCTCATCAACCAGCTGCTCGACTTCCGCAAGATCATCAAGGAGAAGATGGAGTTGAAGATCTCGCGCGTGGACCTCGTGCCGCTGGTCGAGGATGCGCTGGACGACTTCCGCGAGATGGCCGCCGAGCGGCGGATCGAACTCCTCTTCACGGTTTCGTGCCGCTCGGTGCTGGTGTGGGTGGATCCCGAGCGCATGGAGAGCGTGGTCTACAACCTGCTGTCGAACGCCCTGAAATTCACGCCCGAAGGCGGGCGTATCGAGGTGATCCTCACGCTGCGCGAGGCCGAGGAGTGCGTCCTGCTGACCGTGCGCGACACGGGCATCGGCATCCCGAAGGACAAGCAGGAGCAGATCTTCGAACGCTTTGCGCAGGCTTCGCGGGCCGTCGACCGCAACATGAAGGGCTCGGGAATCGGGCTCTCGCTCTGCCGCGACATCGTGGCGCTGCATCACGGGGAGATCTCCGTGGAGAGCCGTCCCGGCGAAGGGGCCGCCTTCACGGTGCGGCTCCGCCTCGGAAACGCCCACTTCGGCATGGAGCAGATCGACTTCACGGGAGCGGAACGGCATGAGGGGAACCGCCGTCACGACTATATGGTCAGCGACTTCACCCCGGCCGACAGCCAGCGACGCACGGACGTCCGCCCGCCGAAGGAAGCCCAGAAAATTCTGCTCGTGGAGGATAACCGCGAGTTGCGTATCTTCCTATACAACAGTCTGATCGATGCCTACCACGTCGTGGAGGCCGACGACGGTGCCGAGGCCCTCGAAAAGATCCGCAGCGAGATGCCCGACATCATCGTCACGGACCTGATGATGCCCCGCATGGACGGCATCGAACTCATCGACAAGGTGCGCCACGACTTCACGATGAGCCACCTGCCCATCATCATGCTCACGGCCCGCCACTCGCCCGATGACCGGGTCAAGGCGATGGAGTTCGGCGCCGACGGATACATCACCAAACCGTTCAGCATCGAACTGCTGCTGGCGCGCATCGACAACCTGCTGACGCAGCGCCGCAAGCTCTTCGAGAAGTTCTCGGCGCAGTCGGCCCGGAACAAGATCGTCGAACTGACCGTCGACGACGTGGTCGTCACGGACCGCGACGAGGCCTTCATGAAGAACGTCATGTCGTGGCTCGGCGAGAACATCGAGAACTCGGATCTGACCATCGACCAGCTGGCGTCCCACCTCGGGCTGGGCCGCACGACGATGTACAACAAGCTCAAAAGCCTCACCGGAAAGTCGCCCGTCGAACTGATCAAGGAGTACCGGATCACCAAGTCGCAGCTCCTGCTCCGCACGGGTCAGTTCTCCGTCTCGGAGGTCGCCTACAAGGTCGGATTCTCCGATCCGGGCTATTTCAGCCGCTGTTTCCGCGAGCAGTACCACATGTCGCCCGCGGAGTACCTCAAAACGCATAATCTGAAACAAAACCAAGATACCAAGACCGCATGAAACGACTCATCCTCCTTGCGGCGGCGTGCGCCGTCGCCGCGACCGCCTGCACATCGCGCCGGGCGCTGTACGACTCCGGCGAACTCCTCGCCCTGCGGATGGCACGGAGCGAAATCGCCCGCAACCCCTCGCCGACGACCCTCGACGGAATCCCCGCCGGGAAGGTCAAGTGGAACTACACCACGGGGCTCGAACTCCTGGCGATCCGCGATGCGGGCATCGCCTGCGACGCCCCGGAGCTGATCCGCTATGCCGACCGCTATTACGACACGATCGTGCGCCCCGACGGCGAGGTGCTGACCTACCGCAAGTCGAAATACAACCTCGACCACATCTGTCCGGGACGCCCGCTCTTCGAACTCTACGACCGCACGGGCGACGACCGCTACCGCCGCGTGCTGGATACGCTCTTCGTGCAGTTGCAGGAGCAGCCCCGCAACGCCGACGGCGGGTTCTGGCACAAGCAGATCTATCCGAACCAGATGTGGCTCGACGGACTCTACATGGCCGAACCCTTCTATGCCGAGTATGTCATGCGCTTCCTTGCCGATGGGGAGGATGGCGCCCGGGATGCGTATTGCGAGGACATCGTCCGCCAGTTCACCGTCGTCGCCGACCATACCTTCGACCCCGCCACGGGCCTCTACCGCCACGCCTACGACGATTCGCGGGCGATGTTCTGGTGCGATTCGGTCACGGGGCAGTCGGCCCATGCCTGGTGCCGGGCCATGGGGTGGTATGCCATGGCCATCGTCGAGACGCTGCAATATCTGGGAACCAACGAAACCACACAGCCGATGGTCGACATCCTGACCCGTATTTACGAGGTGCTGCCGAAGTATGCCGATCCCGCAACGGGGATGTGGTATCAGGTCCTCGACTGCCCGGGGCGCGAGGGCAACTACCTCGAATCGACGGGCTCGGCGATGTTCGTCTATGCGCAGTTGAAGGGCGTGCGGCTGGGCTACCTCCCGGAGACGATGCGCGGGGAGGCGATGCGCCGCTACGAGCAGTTCGTGGAGCGCTTCGTGCGCGAGAACCCCGACGGGACGATCTCGCTTACGGACTGCTGCGCCGTAGCCGGGCTGGGCGGCAAGCAGATGCGCAGCGGAACGTTCGAATACTACATCTCGGAGCCCGTCATCGAGAACGACTGCAAGGGCGTCGGGCCCTTCATCTGGGCGGCGATGGAGTACGACCGCGCGAAAGGGCGGCTGGCCGATTGACGGGTCCGGCCGATGAGGTGCGACCGTCGGGGCGTGTCTTCGGAACAACTCCCGGGAACACCGCTCCGCGGCATGCCGCACGGATCGTCGCCGGAACCTCCGGAATCCTCCCCGAACAGGGAGGATTTTTTATCTTCCGGGAGCTGAAATGCCGTCTGGATGCATCTCCCGCGCGGTTGACAAATTCTCCATGAGAAGTGATAAAATTTACCAATCGAATCCTCCGGGGGCTATTATTTTTGTATAGGAAAAATGTGTTCCGCCGCGGAATTTCGCGAGACGAAATGAAGAAAAACCTAATTATTAACCAAAACCTGTTCTATGAAAAACTTTACGATGAAGTTTGCCCTGACGCTCCTGTTGGGACTGGGTCTGACCGCCTCGGCCATGGCCCAGAAGATCGGCGGAGTCGTCAAGGATGCTGCGGGCAATCCGGTGATCGGCGCCTCGGTGGTCGTTGACGGTACGACGTTGGGCGCCAGCTCGGGAATCGACGGCGCCTGGACGCTCAATGTCCCCGATGCCTCGAAACAGACCCTGGTCATTTCCTATATAGGAATGAAAACCCAGCGGATCGCCATCGGCTCGAAAACGAAAATCGACGTGACGCTGGAGGACGAATCCACGGCGCTGGACGATGTGGTCGTCGTGGGTTACGCCACCGTCCGTCGGCGCGATGTGGTGGGCTCCGTCTCGTCGGTGAGCTCCGAGGAGCTGACCCAGATGCCCGTGGCGTCGGTCGCCGAGGCGATGACCGGCCGCATGGCGGGTGTGCAGATCACGGCTACGGAGGGTGACCCCGACGCCGACATCAAGATCCGCGTGCGCGGCGGCGGTTCGATCACGCAGGACAACTCGCCGCTCTACATCGTGGACGGATTCCCCGTGGAGAGCATCTCGGACATCCCGGCTTCGGACATCGCGTCGATCGACGTGCTGAAAGACGCCTTCTCGACGGCCATCTACGGATCGCGCGGCGCCAACGGCGTTGTGATCGTCACGACCAAGAGCGGCGAAAAGGGCCGTGTGACCGTGAACTACAACCTCTATGTGGGCTTCAAGGACATGGCCTACAAGGACAAGATGAAGAGCATGGACGTCGGCAACTTCGTCCGCTACCAGTATGAGCTCGCCGCCTTGCAGAGCACCTCGTCGAGCAACACCGTGGCGAAGAACTACGAACCCTTCTTCGGAAGCTTCAACGACATCGGACTCTACGACTCGATGGAGGGCAACGACTGGATCGACCAGGTCTTCGGCCGCACCGGCGAGCAGTTCAGCCACAACCTCTCGGTTTCGGGCGGCGGCGACAAGTTCAAGTGGACGGCCAGCTACGCGCGTCTCTACGACAAGGCGATCATGACCGGCTCGAATTACAGCCGCGACAACCTCAACCTCAAGGCCAACTACAAGCCCGGAAAACGGGTGACGTTCGACTTCTCGGTCCGTTACGCCGACACGGACGTGGCCGGCGCCGGCGCCAACTCGCTCAACGACATGGGCACCTCGACGTCGGGACGTCTGCGCAACGCGATCCTCTATCCGCCGATTCCGATCTCGGGACTGACGGCCGACGTGGACATGCCGGACAATTCGAGCGATGCGGTGAACCCGCTGGTGGCCATCGCCGACTCGGACAAGAAGCGCAACCGCACGACGTGGAACGCCAACGCGGGCTTCACGTGGGAGATCATCGACGACCTGAAACTCAAAGTCGAGGCCGGTATCGACGACTACCGCCAGCAGGACAACGAGTTCTACGGCGTGACGTCCTACTACTCGCGCGAGTCGTCGACCGTGCTCGGCGCCCCGGCGGCCCGCTACGCCAACCAGACGCGCCGCCGCACGCGCAACACCAATACGCTGGCCTACAACTTCAAGAACGTGATCGGCAACGACGACCATGCGCTGGACCTGCTGCTCGGTCAGGAGTACATGATCACCGAGAACGAGACCTTCACGGCCATCGCCGACGGTCTGCCGTCGATGTTCTCGGCCAAGGATGCGTGGAGCTACATGCGTCTGGCGTCGAACGTCAAGGAGGCCTACAACAACATCTCGCCCGACGACGTCCTCTTCTCGTTCTTCGGGCGCGTGAATTACAGCTACAAGAGCAAGTACCTGCTTTCGGCGACGATGCGCGCCGACGGTTCGTCGAAGTTCGGCAAGAACCAGAAGTGGGGCTACTTCCCCTCGGTGGCGGCCTCGTGGCGCATCTCGGGTGAGAAGTGGCTCGAGGATGCCCGCTGGATCGACAACCTGAAAATCCGGTACAGCTTCGGTACGGCCGGCAACAACAACATCCCGACCTACGCCTCGCGGCCTTCGCAGGAGTTCTCCTCCTCGTCGTCCGCACACCTGAACATCGGAACGTCGTATCTCGACCCGGGTACGGTCATGGCCAACCCGGATCTGACCTGGGAGACGACCTATTCGCACAACGTCGGTCTCGATTTCAGCTTCTTCAACAGCCGTCTGTCGGGTTCGGTGGAGGTCTACCAGAACACGACCGAGGACCTGCTGGTGCGCTTCCCGGTCGGCGGCAGCGGCTACACCTATCAGTACCGCAACGTCGGTTCGACGCGCAACCGCGGTGTCGAGGTGGCCGTGAGCGCCTCGATCCTCCGCACCGAGAAGTACGGACTGGACTTCAACGCCAACATCGCCTTCAACCAGAACCGTGTGCTCGACCTGGCAGACCTGAACGCCACGGGCTGGGGCGTCTCGTCGGGCTGGAACAACCGCATCGCCGACTCCGACTACGTGATCTACAAGGGCGGCTCGGTGGGCGACGTCTACGGCTACACGACCCTGGGCCGCTATGAGGTCGACGACTTCGTCTGCGAGGTCGACAGCAAGGGCAACACGACCTGGACGCTCATCAACGGCGACGACTCGAAGGAGGTGGCCAACCTGATCGGCACGGTCCGTCCGGGTTCGCTGCGCGTGGCCACGGATGCCGACGGCAAGCCCCTCTACGGCAAGATCGGCAACGTGCTGCCGAAGTTTACGGGCGGTTTCTCGCTCTCGGGCTATGCCTACGGCTTCGACTTCGCGGCCAACTTCACCTACTCCTACGGCAACAAGGTCTACAACGCCAACAAACTCGAATATTCGGCCTCGCACACCTACACGGGCGCAGGGCAGATCCGCAACCTGCTGGACTTCATGTCGCTGGGCAGCCGCTGGACGAACATCGACTGGTCGACCGGTCAGGTCATCACGGATCCCGTGGCGCTGGCCGAGGCCAACCGGAACACGACGATGTGGTCGCCCTACATGACCGGGAACTTCGTCCACAGCTGGGGTCTGGAAGATGCGTCGTTCCTGCGTCTGTCGTCGCTGACGATCGGCTACACGCTCCCGAAGGCGTGGACGACGAAGGTGCGCCTGCAACGCGTGCGCATCTACGCCACGGGCACGAACCTCTTCTGCTGGACCCCCTATTCGGGCTTCGACCCCGAGGTCGACACGCGGCGTTCGACGCCCATGACCCCGAACGTCGACTACTCGGCCTACCCGAAGAGCCGTTCGTGGGTATTCGGCATCAACCTTTCGTTCTAACCCCTCCGTCTAAAATTACAACATGATGAAAAAGATAATTCTTCTTTTGATCGGGGCGGCCGCATTCGGCTCGGCGATGCTGACGCAGACCTCCTGCTCGGCGTTGGAGGATACGTTGTCGCCCGAATCGCCCTCGTCGTTCGAATCCGCGACGGTCTATTCGAACGTCTCGCTGGCCGACTACGCCGTGGTGGGTATCTACCAGTACTTCACCATCGACCGTTCGTACCGCAACCGCTTCAACACCTACTACGGATTCAATACCGACATCGAGTGGTACAACTCGGCGAACACCGACCCCTCGAAGAGCGACGAAAAGTCGAACCTCGCGAACTTCAACACGACGGCCAACTCCTCGAACGAGCTCAACCAGTCGGGCGAACGCCGCCTCTTCTCGATCATCTACCAGGCCATCGAGCAGTGCAACCTCAACATCCAGGGACTCCGCGCCTACGGCAACGTGGCGTCGAACCCCGACATGGCGCACCTGCTGGGCGAATCGCTGACCATGCGTGCGATGTTCTACTACGACCTGATCAAGGCGTGGGGCGACGTTCCGGCGCGTTTCGAGCCCGTCACGGAGTCGACGATCTACATCCCGAAGAGCGACCGCGACGTGATCTTCAAGCAGCTCATCGCCGATTTGCAGGAGGCTGCGCCGATGATGTACTGGCCGGGCGAGTCCTCGTTCACCGCCACGACCGGACGTGCCAACCGGGCCTTTGCCGACGGTCTGCTGGCGCGGATCTGTCTGGCCGCCGCAGGCTATGCGTGGCGTCCCGACGACGGGACGGTCGGCACGGGCAACGCCGGGTCGTACCGTCGCAGCACGCTCGTCGAGTCGGGCGAGTGGGCCAACGACAAACTCTATGAGATCGCACTGAAAGCCTGCCAGGACGTGATCGCGCAGGAGAACGTGCACGTGATGCTCGAACCCGAGTACGAACAGCTGTGGCGCGACGTCTGCACGTGGAAGAACGACGCCGTGAACCGCGAGACGATCTTCGCCATGCCGTTCGGCCACACGACGCTGCGCGGACGCTGGCTCTCGAACAACGCCATCAAGCACAACGCCGTCGACCAGTACTGCCAGTATTCGTCGGGCGGCGGATCCGTGGGGCCCGTCCCGACGATGTACTACGAGTTCGAGGCCAACGACGTGCGCCGCGACCTGACGTGCGTGAACTACGCCTGGTCCGCCGAGTCGAATGCCGTGCAGATGCCGGCCGACTTCAACAAGTGGTACTTCGGAAAATACCGCTACGAGTGGACCTCGCAGGTCATCACGAGCACCGACGACGGCATCATGCCGATCGTGCTTCGCTATGCCGACGTGCTGCTGATGGCCGCCGAGTGCTACAACCAGCTGGGGCAGCTGACCGAAGCGAAGACCGAGTTCCAGAAGGTCCGCATGCGCGCCTATGCCGGCAACGAGGGTGACGTGACGGCCTACATGGCCTCGATCACCGACCGGGATGCCATGTTGAAGGCGATCATGCACGAGCGTGCGTTGGAGTTCTGCGGGGAGTACCTGCGCAAGGGCGACCTGATCCGTTGGGGCATCTTCGGGGATGCGATCCTCGAATCGCGCGCCAAGATGCAGGCCATCCGCGACCATCTGACCTATACGTCGTCGATCACGGGCCGCCGGTACGACTATTCGACGCTGGGCACCTACCTCTACTACCGCCATGTGGGCGACCTGAACAGCGCGGGCAAGCGCGAGACGGTCGAGATGTGGGGTCTGAACCCCGGCGAGCAGGATGCTCCGAGCGGTCAGGGCTGGACCCAGCTGTTCAACGACGACGGCACGGAGCCCGACAAGTATATCGACAACGGCTCGCTCAGCGACAACAAGATCGCGACGCTGGACGGCAGTCTGGGCGCTGCGGCCGCCAAGACCCGGGACGAGATCAACAGCCGGATGTACTGGCCGATCTTCTCGCAGGATCTTTCGGCGAATCCGCGTCTGGTGAACGATTTCGGATATTAGTCGAAACCTTAAAACGAGTGAATCATGAAAAATAGCTATAAAAAACTCTTCGGCGGGCTGTTCATGCTGGGTGCCGTGTGCTTCGCGGGGTGCCACCAGCCGGATGCCGAAATCGACACGCTGGACTATTCCCGGGCGTTGCAGCCGTTGAACTTCACGGCGGCGGTGGACCGCGAAACGGGATATGACGTGAATTTCTCGTGGACCGTGGCCGAGAAGACGGACTATGTGCTCTCGATCCAGGAGGTCAACGAGGAGGGTGCGGCGATCGATTCGCCGATCAAGGAGGAGATCCTCGCCGCCGCGGCCGAAACGCCCTACAAGGTGACGCTCACTCCGGAGCGGATCTACAAGGCGACGTTGCAGGCCTTCTCGGCGACGAATCCCAATCTGCCGGGATCGCTGCTCGTGGAGGCGGGTCCCGTGGAGACCTACTACGTGATGGAGTCGCTGAACCCCGAACTGGTGACGCGGACGATGAACTCGATCACGGTGAAGTGGACGAACGACGACGGCGACGCAACGCAGCTGTCGAAGATCGAGGCCGTGCCGCTGGATGCGGCATCGGGTGCGGCGAAGGGTTCGGTGGAGATCGACGCGGAGACGCGGGCCGCCGGCGAGGCGACGGTCGGGAACCTGACCCCGTCGACGCAGTACGTGGTGACGCTCTATTACAGCAAGTCGACGCGCGGCGGCGTGACGGCCTGGACGGCCCCCGATACGGAGGGCGCCACCCGGGTGGAGAGCTCCGAGGCGCTGATGCAGGCCATCAAGAACGGTGCCGAGAAGATCCTGGTTGCCGCAAGTGCCGATCCTTACGTGATTGATTTCGGTGAACCCACGGAGGAGAACAAAACGCCCAATCCGCTGTCGGCGTGGACGAAGAACTTTACGATCTACGGTGAGATCGGTGCCGATGGTGCAGTCCCCACGGTGCAGGGCCTTGCTTTGACGCTCGAACCGGGTGAGGCGGCGATCGAGACGATTCGGATCGAGAATCTCCTCCTCGACGGTGCCGGCGAGGGCGTGCTGGTCACGTTCGACACGGGGGCCGAACTCACGGTCGGGTCGTATGTGGTGCGCAACTGCGAGGTGACCAACTACGAGAAGGGCCTGATCTACAGGGGCAGCGGCGACAAGGAGCTGAACGTTTCGGAGATTCTCTTCGAAGGTCTCTATATCCATGACGTGAATGCTTCGGGCAGCGGCGGCGGCGACCTGTTCGACCTGCGGGCCGGCACATACGGCTCCTTCACGCTGAAAAATTCGACGATGATCGATGCCGGACGTACGTTCATTTTCTTCGATGCGAATGCCGCGTTTACGTCGATCACGATCCAGAACAACACGCTCAACCGGGTGGGTCTGGCCACGACGCGCAAGGGCCTTGTATGCCTGCGTCAGCCGGTGGCAACCTTCGTGCTGTCGAAGAACCTCTTCCTGAACGAGTATTCGACGAGTACGGACATGCGTCTGATCTCCTCCGACGACAATGCCCAGGTGCCGAGCATGTCGGGCAACTACTTCTACAACATCAACTACAACTCGACGGGCGAGAGCAATTATACGGGCCCGGACTTCTTTACGACGAAGATCGGTTCGAACGCTTCGGCGGTCAGCCTGGATCTGTGTTTGAGCGGCGGGGGCAAGGTGCTGACGTCGGATCCGTGCGTGAAATCCTCGCGCAACAAGATGGAGCTGACCAACTCGGAGGTGGCCGCCAACGAGGTGGGCGACCCGCGGTGGTGGACCGTTGCGGCACCCGTCACGGAGATCGCCACGGAGCTGACGCCCGTTACGGAGGATTATGCGTGGCCGCTGTCGGATGACCTGATCTTCGAACCGCAGGACATTACCGAGACGATCATCTACGGCAACCTGCGCTTCATCGCCTCGAACGAGACCTTCCCCGTGTCGATCACCTCGGATCATACGATCACCTTCTCCGGCGCGACGACCTTCACGGCCGACGGCGAGCCGACGAACAACGCTCTGGCCATCCGCGTTTCGGAGGCCGGATCGTTGATCCTCACGCCGTCGAATGCCGGGATCGGTGTCCAGTTGGAGATCATCGCCGGGACGGAGCGGTATACGGTTCCGTGCGACGGCGTGGAGCATACGGTGGGCCTGGGCGAAATCACGGGTGACACGTATGTCTACATCACGTCGACGGGAGCCGTCGAGTTCTCGTCGCTGGCCTGGTCGACCGAGGTGTCGGTCGACGGAGACCTGAAAGCGCTGGCGACTCCGGTCGTGAAGGCCGAACCGGCCTCGGTGGCATGGAGCGCCGAACAGGAGGTGGTGCTGTCGTGGGAGGCCGTGGCCAATGCGGCAGCCTATGAGGTGACGTGGGGCACCCAGGAGCCGGTGACGGTGACGGTGACGGAGCCGACCTTTACGATCCCGGCGACGACGGTCCGGACGCTCGTTATCGGAAGCTATCCGGTGACGGTGGTTGCACAGCCGGTGGAGACCTCCACGAAATACAAGGCATCGGCTGCCGGCGAGGCGAAGTTCGAGGTGACGAAGATCACGCTGGGCACGCCCGAGGTGTCGGTTGCGCCGTCGACGGTAAACGTCGGAACGGAGCAGGCGGTTGTGGTTTCGTGGCCGGCGGTAGCGGATGCGGCATCGTATGACGTGACCTTCAACGGCCAGACGATGAACCAGTCGGAGACGACGCTGACGCTGTCGGCTGCGGATGTGGCGCTGCTTGCGGCGGGCCGTTACGAGATTACGGTCGTAGCGAAACCGACGGATGCGGAGCACTACGCGGATTCGGCCCCGGGCGCCGGTGAGTTGGAGATCTATGATCCCGCGACGGGCGGCGGTACGGCTTACAGCTGGGGCGCAGCCGAATTTGCGGCCATCCAGGCAGCTTTCGGCGTAGAGGAGGTAAATGACTCGTTGTTGTTCAATATGGTTGAGACGGCTGATCTGAAAAAGAATACGGACGGATTCACCTACAAGAATCTGGAATTCCTGTTTGGCAGCAGCGGCAAGTTCAAGTTCAAGGAGGGGACGAATGCCGACGGTTCGAAGTCGATGCGCTTCCAGTTCGGCGGCGAGGGCTCGTTGACCAAGCAGTGTGTATCGTTCACGGTGGACGCGGCCGGAACGCTTGTTGTCGAGGCTGCGTCGGGAAGCAAGGAGGCCCGTCCGCTGGTTGTGAATATCGACGGCGTCGAGCAGACGAAGGAGATGTCGGCGGATGGAAAGGCTGCCCGCTATGAGTTTGACGGTTCGGCGGCGCAGGCTGGCTCGAAGGTTGCGATTTATAGCGGCTACAAAGGTATCAATGTCTTCTCGATCACCTGGACGCCGGCCAAGACCGTGGAAAAACCGGCTTTGACGTCGACGGATATCCAGACGTTGTGGGATACGGGCTTCCCGACGGCAACGAAGGATACGAACATCGACATTTCGGCCATTACCAACATGACGACGACCGCCGAGATTACGAAATCCGATGACAACGAGAGTTTCTCGTACAAGGGTTTCACGTTTGTGGCCAACGGCGGCAAGTTCAAGTTCGGAACGACGAACGACCGGACCCGTATCCAACTTGGCGGTGCGGCGAGTGCAAAGGACAACATGCCGAGCAAACAATATGTTGTTTTCGAGGCTCCGGGTCCCGGAACCCTGAAAATAGATGCGGCCGGGGCGACTGACCGACCGCTGACCGTATCGGACGGCGCGAGTCTGATCGGAGCCCAGAATACGTCCGGCTCCCTTGCTACCTACACGTATGATTGTTCTTCGGTGGCTGCCGGGACGAAAATCTATGTGTACAGCACCAACAGCGGAATCAATATCGCTTCGATCATCTGGGAATAGGCTTTGCTTGATCCGAAAAGGAAGAGGGAACGGCTGTTGGGCCGTTCCCTCTTTTTGCGGCAGGGTGTTTGAGGGTTGCGGATGTGCATATTTGCAAATAAATTATTAAATTTGCCCGATATTTCGCATGCAATGGCAGAGAACGAAAAAGAGATACTGGAAAACCTCGGCGAGCGGGAGTACAAATACGGATTCACCTCGGCGATCGAGACCGAAACCATCGGCAAGGGCCTTTCGGAAGAGGTCGTGCGGCTGATTTCCGAAAAGAAGGGCGAACCGGCGTGGATGACCGAACGCCGCGTGGCGGCCTACCGTCACTGGCTGACGCTCGAACCCCCGACGTGGGCACACCTGACGATCCCCGAGATCGACTTTCAGGATATCATCTACTACGCGGCCCCGAAGGCCCGCAAGGCGCTCGGCTCGATGGACGAGGTCGATCCCGAACTGAAACGCACGTTCGACAAACTGGGCATCCCCCTCGAAGAGCAGATGGCGCTGGCGGGCGTGGCCGTCGATGCCGTGATGGACTCGGTGTCGGTGAAGACCACCTTCAAGGAGACGCTGGCCGAGAAGGGCATCATCTTCTGCTCGATCTCGGAGGCGCTGCGCGACCATCCCGAACTGGTGAAAAAATACCTGGGGAGCGTCGTGCCCTACACGGATAACTTCTATGCGGCGCTGAATGCCGCGGTCTTCTCCGACGGGTCGTTCTGCTACATCCCCAAGGGGGTGCGGTGTCCGATGGAGCTGTCGACCTACTTCCGGATCAACGCCGCCGGGACGGGGCAGTTCGAGCGGACGCTGATCGTCGCCGACGAGGGCGCCTACGTGAGCTACCTCGAAGGGTGTACGGCGCCGCAGCGCGACGAAAACCAGCTGCACGCCGCCGTGGTGGAGATCGTCGTCGAGCGCGACGCCGAGGTGAAATACTCCACGGTGCAGAACTGGTACCCGGGCGACAAGGAGGGCCGGGGCGGCATCTACAACTTCGTGACCAAGCGGGGCCTGTGTCGCGAGAATGCGCGCCTGTCGTGGACGCAGGTCGAGACCGGCTCGGCCATCACGTGGAAATACCCGAGCTGCATCCTCGCCGGGGACAATGCGGTCGGGGAGTTCTATTCGGTGGCGATGACCAACAACTTCCAGCAGGCTGACACGGGCACGAAGATGATCCACATCGGCCGCAATACGCGGAGTAGGATCGTCTCGAAGGGCATTTCGGCGGGCCGGAGCGAGAACTCCTACCGGGGGCTGGTGCGCGTGGCGAAGGGTGCGGAGAATGCCCGCAACTACTCGCAGTGCGACTCGCTGCTGATCGGCGACCGGTGCGGCGCCCACACCTTCCCGGTGATCGACTGCCGCAACCGCACGGCGGTTCTGGAACACGAGGCCACGACGTCGAAGATTTCGGACGACCAGCTCTTCTACTGCAACCAGCGGGGGCTGTCGACGGAGGATGCCGTGGGGCTGATCGTGAACGGCTACGCGCGGGAGGTGCTGTCGAAGCTTCCGATGGAGTTCGCCGTGGAGGCGCAGAAACTCCTGGCCCTGCAATTGGAGGGCACGGTGGGATAACGGCCCCCCCATAAAGTTCCCTCCGAGAAGGCCTCCGTTCCGATACCGCACTGACTTTCCTCCATAAAGTCCCCTCCGCGGAGGGGATTTAGAGGAGGGTAGAATTGAATACGCGGCCGCAGGGCGCGGGCAACGGCGGCCGGGGTCGGGAAACCGGATAAAAAAGTGAATAAGATAATGGAAAACAATATGTTAAGCGTAAAGAATCTACACGCCACGGTCGAAGGCAAGGAGATCCTCCGGGGCATCAACCTCGAGGTGAAGGCCGGCGAGGTGCATGCCATCATGGGCCCGAACGGTTCGGGAAAGTCGACCCTCGCGTCGGTGCTGGCCGGAAACGAGAAGTTTACCGTTACGGAAGGATCGGTGGAGTTTCTGGGACAAGACCTGCTTGCGATGTCGATTGAGGACCGGGCACGACTGGGCCTGTTCCTCGGATTCCAGTATCCGGTGGAGATCCCGGGCGTGACGATGGCCAACTTCATGAAGCTGGCCGTCAACGAACAGCGCAGGTACCGCGGTGAGGAGCCCCTGTCGGCTGCCGAGTTCCTGCGCCTGATGAAGGAGAAGAGCGCCGTCGTGGAGTTGTCGTCGAAATTGACCTCGCGGGCCGTGAACGAAGGCTTCTCGGGCGGTGAGAAGAAGAAGAACGAGATCTTCCAGATGGCGATGCTGGACCCGAAGCTGGCCATTCTGGACGAGACCGATTCGGGCCTCGACATCGACGCGCTGCGGATCGTCGCCACGGGTGTCACGAAGCTGCACACGCCGCAGAACGCCACGGTGGTCATCACGCACTACCAGCGGCTGCTGGACTACATCGTCCCCGACGTGGTGCACGTGCTCTACAAGGGGCGGATCATCCATACGGGCGACAAGACGCTGGCGCTGAAACTCGAAAAGGAGGGTTACGACTGGCTGATCAACGAATACGACAAGTGATGGACCGGATACTGGAAATCATCGGCGAGCTCCGCAAGGCGGGCCGGGAGGAGTTCCGGGTCACGACGCCGGTCCCGCAGCCCTATGGGGCGGTGGATCCCGAACACCTGCGGGTGGAGCTGGCGGCGGGTGCCGCGGCGCATCTGGTGGTGCTCCACACGAAGGCCGCGACGTCGTCGCTCGACGTGGAGCTGGCCGAAGGGGCCCAGTTCGAACTGACGGAGCTCTTCCTGGGTGAGACCTTCTGCACGACGAACGTGCGGCAGGGGGCCCGCAGCCGGTGCCGCATGACGACGGTGCTGCTGGCCGGGGCCAATGTAGGCTGTACGGTCGACCTGACGGGCGCGGATGCCGAAAACTCGCTGGGCGGAACGTTCCTGGTCGGCGGCCGGGAGCATGCGGTCGTGAAGCTCCGCACGAACCACCGGGTGGCGGACTGCCGCAGCGACTCCACGTTCAAGGGCGTGGCGGGCGGCGAGGCCGTGGGTGAGTTCTCGGGGCTGGTGTACGTGGCGCAGGACGCCCAGCGCACCGATGCGCAGCAGCAGAGCCGCAACGTGCTGTTGAGCGATACGGCGCGCATCACGACGATGCCGCAGCTGGAAATCTATGCCGACGACGTGAAGTGCTCGCACGGCGCGACCGTCGGGCAGATGGATGCCGATGCGATTCTCTACATGCGTCAGCGCGGGTTGAGCGAGGCGCAGGCCCGGCGGTTGCAGATCGAGGGTTTCGTGGGCGACATCGTGCGCCGCTGCGGCGTGGAGCCGCTGGGCGAGGCCGTGTTGGAACTTGCGGCGGAGAAACTGGAAAAACTGTAACGGCATGTTTGACGTCGAAAAGATACGCGGGGAGTTCCCGATTCTGGAACGCAAGGTCTACGGGCGACCGCTGGTCTACCTCGACAGCGGGGCTACGGCCCAGAAACCGCTGTCGGTGATCGAGACGGTCGACCGCCTGCACCGCGAGGGGAATGCCAACATCCACCGGGGCGTGCATCTGCTGTCGGAGGAGGCCACCGAGCGCTACGAGACGGCGCGGCAGGAGATCGCCGACTTCATCGGCGCTGCGGCGAAGGAGGAGATCGTCTTCACGGCCGGCGCCACGGCGTCGCTCAACACGGTGGCCTATGCGTGGGGCGACGCCTTCGTCGGCGCGGGCGACAACATCGTCGTCAGCGAGATGGAGCACCACTCGAACCTGGTTCCGTGGCAGCTGGTCGCCCGGCGGCGGGGCGCCGAGGTGCGGATGCTGCCCTTCGACGACGACGGGGCGCTGCGCACGGACCTGCTCCCGACGCTCATCGACTCCCGCACGCGCGTGGTCGCCGTGACGCAGGCCTCGAATACGCTCGGCACGCGCCCCGACCTGCGGCCCGTGATCGAGGCGGCGCATGCCGTGGGGGCCGTTGCGGTGGTCGACGGCTGTCAGGGCGTGGTCCACGGAGGTGTCGACGTCCGGGCGCTGGACTGCGACTTCTACGCCTTCTCGGGGCACAAGCTCTACGGACCGACGGGCATCGGCGTCCTGTACGGCAAGCGGGAACTGCTCGAACGCATGCCGCCCTTCCTGGGCGGCGGCGACATGGTCGACCGGGTGTCGTTCGAGCGGACGACCTTCGCGCCCGTGCCGCTGAAATTCGAGGCCGGGACGGCCAACTTCGTCGGCGCCATCGGGCTGGGCGAGGCCGTGCGGTTCCTCCGGCGCTTCGACGCGGCGGAGATCGAGGCCCACGAGACGGCGTTGCTGACACGTGCCACCGAACGTCTTTCGGCCATCGACGGACTGCGGATCTTCGGCCGGACGCCGGACAAGTGCGCCATCGTGTCGTTCGACATCGAGGGCGTGCACCCCTACGACGTGGGGATGATTCTCGATAAACTGGGTATTGCGGTCCGCACGGGCCAGCATTGCGCCGAACCGGTGATGACGCACTTCGGCGTGACGGGCATGTGCCGGGCTTCGTTCGCCCTCTACAATACCGCGGAGGAGGTCGATGCACTGGTGGCCGGCGTGGCGCGGGCCGTCCGGATGCTGCGCAACTGAAAAAGGAGCAAACAGAATTACAGAAAACGGCGGACAGCTGCAAAAAGCTGCGGAGCGGGCAGCAGACGACCGAAGAAAACGCAATAAAACCGAAGAAAACCTATGTTCATCGTACTCGAAGGTCTGGACGGGGCCGGGAAATCGACCCAGATACGGCTGTTGCGCGACCTGCTCGCAGAGCGGGGCGTGGCGAGCGAATACGTGCATTTCCCGCGTTTCGACGCGCCGGTCTACGGCGAACTGATCGCCCGCTTCCTGCGGGGCGAATTCGGGGGCGTGAACGAGGTGGATCCCTATCTGGTTGCGCTGCTCTTTGCCGGCGACCGCGCCGAGGCGGGTCCGATGATCCGGCAATGGCTGTCGGAGGGCCGGGCGGTGATTCTGGACCGCTACGTCTGGTCGAACGTCGGCTTCCAGTGTGCGAAACTTCCGGCCGGGGAGGCGCGCGAGCGGCTGGCGCAGTGGATTCTGGACCTCGAATTCGGCCACAACGCGCTGCCGCGTCCCGACGTGTCGCTGTTCCTCGACGTGCCCTTCTCGTTCACGGAACGCAAACTCGCCGAGACGCGCGAAGGCGACGACCGCAGCTACCTGAACGGTGCGCGGGACATCCACGAGGATGCCCTGGATCTCCAACGGCGCGTGCGTGAGGTTTATCTCGCGATGGCGGCGCGGGACGCTTCGCTGCGTGTCGTGGCGTGCGGCGATCCGACGGGCGCGATGGAGACGCCGGAGCGCATATTCGAAAAAATCCGCGGGGCCCTCGCCCCGATAATCGGCGCACGATGAAAAGGACTCGGGGATTCAAGATTGCGGCCAACGTCTGCCGGGTGATTCTGGCGTGCACGTTCATTCTGTCGGGCTTCACGAAGGTGATCGACCCCTGGGGCACGGCGCTGAAAGTGAACGAGTACCTCTCGATCTACGGCATGGAGTGGTTGCAGCCCGCGGCGATGACCTTCTCGATCTGGCTGTGCGGCGCCGAACTGATGATGGGCTGCATGCTGCTCTTCAAGGTGCGCATCCGGCTGATCTCGATCTTTGCGGTGGTGTCGATGTGCTTCTTCACGGTGCTGACGCTGTTGAGCGCCACGGTGCTGCCGGTCGAGGACTGCGGATGCTTCGGCGACGCGCTGAAACTCACGCCCTGGGAGACCTTCGTGAAGAACCTCGTGCTGCTGCCGATGGCTGTCGTGGTGTGGTGGCGCTACCGCCCGGACAAGATCTTCGCCTTCAAGCCTGCGGAGGTTGCGCTGACCTGCATCTTCTTTTCGCTGTCGATGTATCTGGGGTACTACTGCTACATCCACCTGCCGCTGATCGACTTCCTGCCCTACAAGGTGGGGGTGAACATCCACGAGGCGATGCAGGCCCCGGCCGTTGAGGCGGGCGAGACGGAGACGGTGCTCGTCTACCGCAACCGCGCGACGGGCGAGGAGCGCGAATTCGCGTTGGAGGATCCCGAATGGCAGGACGACACGAAGTGGGAGTGGGTCGACACGCGCACGACGAGCGAAGCGCCGTCGATTCGTCCGTTGGTGAGCGAATTCGCGCTGCGCGATGCCGAGGGTGACGCCACGGAGGAGGTCATCACCCGGCCCGGCCGGGTCTACATGCTCTGCGTGACGGACCTCGACCGCCTGCCGCGGGGTTGTGCCCGGCGGATGGCGCGTCTGGCCGAGCGCGCCCGCAAAGAGGGCGCCGGGGTGGTGTGCCTGACGCCCGACCCGCTCTACGGGGAGATGTGGCACGACTTCGGAACGGGCGAGGTGCGGTGTTACAACATCGACGCCTCGACGATGCGGACGATGCTGCGGGCCGAAAACGGGCTCGTGGTGCTCGACGACGGAACGATCACGGCTAAAAGGAACTGTCGGGATATTCGTCCGTAGGGGCGCGCGGGCCGTTTCGTGCGGCATATGGTATGAAAGTTGACTCTCCCGGCGGAGAGTCGGCTTTTTCTTTTTTCCGAAGGGCGGCGGGAGGCCGCCGGGAGGTCGGGAACGGAGAGCCGGCCGCAGATTCAGACTTTCCGATCCATGCGCATCATTCCAATGTTGACAATTCTGCTGCTCGCCGGGTCCTGTTCGCACCGCACTCCGGCATCGCAGACGGTCCGTCCGGTGAAGGTCGTCACGGCCTCCGGTGCGGGGCTCATCGAGAAGGACTTCGCCGGCATGGCGACGCCCGACGATGCCGTGACGCTGGCCTTCAAACTCGCCGGACAGGTCCTGGATGTCCCCGTCTCGCAGGGCGAGCGGGTGGAGAAGGGGGCGTTGCTGGCCGAACTCGACCCGCGGGACATCGAGTTGCAGGTCGCGGCGACCCGCTCGGCCTTCGAGGAGGCGCGGTCGGTGCAGCAGCGCATGCAGCGGCTGCTGGCCCACGAGGCGGTGTCGCGCCAGGAGGCCGAGGCCGCCGCGACGCGCTATGCGCAGGCCAAATCCACGTATGACAATACGCTCGACCTGCTCAACGACACCCGCCTGCGGGCTCCCTTCGCGGGGGTCGTCGAGCGCGTCTACGTCGACAACTTCGAGCGGGTGCAGGCCGGGCAGTCGATCCTGCGGCTGGTGAATCCCGTGACGACGACCGTGCAGTTCACCCTTCCGGAGAGCGCGCTGGACGTCCTGCGCGACTCGGCGACGCGCTTCTCGGTCCTTTTCGACAACTACCGCGGGGAGCTTTTCGCGGCACGCCTGAAAGATTACGCCGTCACGTCGTCCGACGCCTCCGGATTCCCCGTGTCGCTGACGCTCGACAATCCCTCGCCGGCTCGTTACCGCATCTCGCCCGGCATGTCGTGCACGATCACCATGCAGAGTCCCGATCCGGTTCCGGATGCCGTTTCGCTGCCCGTCTCGGCGATCTGCGCCCCGGCCGAGGGCGGTACCTGGGTCTGGATCGTGGGCGCGGACGACCGCGTCACGCGCCGTGCGGTGACGCTCGGCGAGCTGTTCGGCCGCGACCGTGTGGTCGTCGACAGCGGCGTGGCACCCGGCGAGCGGGTCGTGACGGCCGGCGTCTACCGGCTCCGCGAGGGCGAACAGGTGCGGATTCTCAACTGATGCAGCCATGAACCTTCCGGAATATTCGCTGCGCAACGCCCGGGTGATCGGCTTTTTCCTCTTTCTGCTGCTCGTCGGCGGGATGGCGGGCTTCGCGACGCTGGGCAAGAAGGAGGACTCGACGTTCGTCATCAAGAGCGCCATGCTGCTGTGCTCCTACCCGGGTGCGACGCCGCAGGAGGTCGAGGAGCTCATCACGGAGCCCATCGAACGCGAGGTGCAGTCGATGCGCCGCATCCACAAGATCACCTCGGAGTCGTGGTACGGACTCTCGAAGATCCAGGTCGAACTGGACCCGGGAACGCCCTCGCGCGAGATCCCGCAGCTGTGGGACGAACTGCGGCGCAAGACGCTGGACATCCGTCCGAAGCTCCCCGCCGAAGCCTCGGCGATCACCGTGGCGGACGACTTCGGCGACGTCTACGGCATCTACTACGGGCTTGCGGCCGACGAGGGATTCTCCGATACCGAGCTGCGCGACTGGGCCCAGCGCCTGAAACGGGCGCTGGTGACCGTCGACGGCGTGCAGAAGGTGACCCTCTTCGGGGAGCAGAGCCCCGTGGTGAACGTCTACATGAGCCTCTCGGCGCTGGCGAACTTCGCGATCCGTCCGGAGACGATCGTCGCGACGATCGGCCAGCAGAACACGATCGTCGACAGCGGCGAGAAACAGGCCGGCGGAATGGAGATCCGCATCCTCGAGGACGGCACCTACCGCAGCCTCGACGATCTGGAAAACCAGTTGCTGATCTCCTCGTCGGGAAAACAGTACCGGCTGGGGGACCTGGCGCGCATCGAGCGCGGCTATGCCGAGCCGCCGCAGACGCTCATGCGCGTCGACGGACGCCGTGCCGTGGGAATCGGCGTATCGACCGAGCCGGAGTCCGATGTCGTGAAGGTCGGCGCGCGGATCGAGGCGCTGCTCGACGCCCTGACCGCCCGGATGCCCGTGGGACTGGAACTCACGGTGCTCTATCCCGAGAACCGCATCGCCCGCGAGGCGACGCGGACCTTTCTGCTGAACCTCGCCGAGTCGGTGGCGATCGTCATTGCGATCATCATGCTCGTGATGGGCTTCCGGTCCGGGGTGCTGATCGGGAGTTCGCTGCTCTTCTCGATCGGCGGGACGCTGCTCGCGATGCAGTTCCTGGGCGAGGGGCTGAACCGCACGTCGCTCGCGGGCTTCATCATCGCCATGGGAATGCTGGTCGACAACGCCATCGTCGTCACGGACAACGCCCGTCAGGCGATGTTGCGCGGCACACCGCGGCGCGAGGCCTTCGTCCGGGGCGCCGACACGCCGCGGTGGAGCCTGCTGGGCGCGACGCTGATCGCCATCTTCTCGTTCCTGCCGCTGTATCTGGCGCCGTCGTCCGTGGCCGAGATCGTCAAGCCGCTCTTCGTGGTCATGGCCCTCTCGCTGCTGTTGAGCTGGGTGCTGGCCCTGACGCAGACGCCCCTGTTCGGCAACGCCATGCTGCGTGTCGCACCGGCTGCCGGCGACCCCTACGATACGCCCTTCTACCGTCGCTTCGACCGCCTGCTGGCGGCGCTGCTGCGCCATCGCTGGCTGACCGTGGCCGCCGTGACGGGGCTCTTCGCGCTCTCGCTCTTCGTCATGGGACGTCTGCCGCAGAACTTCTTCCCGTCGCTCGACAAGCCCTATTTCCGGGCCGACGTGCTGCTGCCCGAGGGCTGCAACATCCGCGACACGGAGCGGCATCTTGCGGCGATGGAGCAGTGGCTGCGCCGCCAGCCCGAGGTGAAAACCGTCTCCGCGACGGCGGGTTCCACGCCGCCGCGCTACTACCTGGCGAGCGGCAGCACGTCGCTGCGCCCCAACTTCGGCAATCTGCTGGTCGAACTGCACGACCGCCGCACGACGGCGGACGTCGAAACGCGCTTCAACGCCTGGGTCACGGCGTCGTTCCCCGACGTGTGGCTGCGTTCGTCGCTCTTCAAGCTCTCTCCCGTGCCGGATGCGGCGATCGAGTTCGGCTTCATCGGCGAGAATGCCGACACGCTGCGGCGCCTGACGGCCGCAGCCGAGCGGATCATGTGGCGGACCCCCGGGACGACGAACATCCGCAACAGCTGGGGCAACCGCATCCCGACGTGGCTGCCGCTCTACTCGCAGATGAAGGGCCAGCGCATCGGCATCACGCGCAGCCAGCTGGCCCGCGGCATCACGATCGCCACGCAGGGCTATCCGCTGGGACAGTACCGCGAGGGGGACCGCTTCCTGCCGATTCTGCTCAAAGACGAGAACATCGCGGCCTACAACCTGACCAACTTGCAGGCGCTGCCGATCTTCAACCCCTCGGGGCGTGTCTTCTCGATCGGGCAGGCGACCGACGGCTTCCGCTTCGACTTCCGCCCGGGGGTGATCCGGCGCTTCGACCGCCAGCGGGTGATGAAGGCGCAGTGCGATCCGGACCGGGGCGTCAATACCATGCAGCTTTTTACGACGCTGCGCGACTCGCTGCAACGGGCCATCGCCCTGCCCGAAGGCTATGCGATGCGCGTCTTCGGCGAGCAGGAGAGCCAGCAGGAGTCGAACGCCGCGCTGGCGCGCTACCTGCCGCTGACCCTCGTGCTGATCTTCATCGTGCTGCTGTTGCTGTTCCGCAACTACCGCGATCCGGCGGTGATCCTGCTGATGATTCCGCTGATCTTCATCGGCGTGGTCCTCGGGCTGGCCGCCACGGGCAAGATCTTCAACTTCTTCTCGCTGCTGGGGCTGCTGGGGCTCGTCGGCATGAACATCAAGAACGCCGTGGTGCTCGTCGAACAGATCGGCACCCTGCGTCGCGAGGGGCGCACGCCGCGCGAGGCGCTCGTCGAGGCGACGCGCAGCCGCATCGTTCCCGTGACGATGGCCTCGGGGACCACCATCCTGGGCATGCTGCCGCTGCTGTTCGACTCGATGTTCGGGGCGATGGCCGCCACGATCATGGGCGGGCTGCTGGTGGCCACGCTGCTGACGATCTGCGTGCTGCCCGTCGTCTATGCACTGTTTTACCGCATCCGTTGACCATGAAACACCTGTTGTCGATCCTGATGCTGGCCGTCGGCCTTCCGGGGCTGTGCCAGACCACGTTGGAGGAGTACCGCACGGACGTCGCGGCGTACAGCCGGACGCTGAAACTCGCCGAAGCGAAGCGCACGGCCGCCGACGAGGAGTCGGGACAGGCCCGGACGAGCTACCTGCCGCGGCTGTCGGTGGAGGGCAGTTTCACGAAGAGCTTCCACCGCTATGAGGGCGTCGAGCCGTGGACGTTCGGCGTTCTGCCCCGGCTGGTCCAGACGCTTTACGGCGGGGGGTCGGTGCGTGCGGCGGTCGATCAGGCCGCGCTGGGCTACGACATTGCGCTCTGCGAGGAGGAGTTCTCGCGGCTCGACGTGCGCTTCGCGGCCGAATACGCCTATTGGAACCTCTCGGCCGTGGAGCTCTATGCGGAGTCGATGCGGCGTTACGTGGCGCTGATCCGTTCGTTGAAGGAGGTGGTCGACCGCCGCTTCTCCGAGGGTTACATCGCCCGGGGCGACGTGCTGATGATCGACGCACGGTTGAGCGAGGCGGAGTACGAACTGGTGAGCGTCGAGCAGAACCGCGCGGTGGCGCTGCACAACTTCAACATCCTGCGCGGTGCGGACGCCGCAGAGCCGGTCGTGCTTGCGGAGGGGATCCGCGACACGCTCCCCATGCCGCAGCGGATTCCGGCGGAGGATGCCGTGGCGCGGCGTCCGGACCATGCGGCGGCGCAGTTGCGGCAGGCGCAGGCTGCGGCGGCGGTACGATCGGTGCGGGCTTCGTACAACCCGCAGGTAAGTGTCGGCGTCGGGGGTTCGTGGCAGCCCTACACGCCCAATACGGACGGGACGACGACGCTCGACGGTTCGGTATTCTTGCAGGTGTCGGTCCCGATCTTCCACTGGGGCGAACGCCGCCGGGCGACGGGGGCGGCGCGGGCCGTGGCGATGCAGCAGGAGTGGAGTGCGGCGGCGCTCCGCGACGACATCGTACGCGAGGAGATGAACGGCTGGACGGCGCTGGTGCAGAGCCGTGCGCAGGTCGACGCCACGGAGCAGAGCCTGCGCATCGCGGGCGAGAACCTCTCGATCAGCACCTACTCGTACAGCGAGGGTCTGGCGACGATCCTCGACGTCTTGCAGGCGCAGGTGAGCTGGATCCAGATCTACACGAATGCCATCCGGGCACACTTCAACTATGCGGTGGCGGTCTCGGATTACCGCCGCATCACGGTGCAGTGAGGACGGTCGGCGGCATGAAAAAGCGGACGGAAGCTCCTCCTTCGCCGGGGAAGGATCCGGAGTCTCCGCCCGCAAACCGGCGTGTCAGCCCGATGGTCACGCCTTTACCGGCTCGGTGTTCACCACGGCGATCTCCCGCGTGACGGGGGCGATCCTGCGCAGCATCTGCATCAACCCGCAATACTGGTCGTGCGTCAGCTCGATGGCCCGGCTTGCCTTGCCGCGGTCGCCTTCGCCGCAGCACTCGACGTGGTAGATCACGTGGAAGCGCGTGAAGACACTCTCGGCATGGAGCGTCTCCGTCGAGAGGTCGCCCGACACGCTGATCTCGAAACTCTTGGGTGTCATGTGCTCCTTCTTCATGATGGCCAGCGCCGTGCGTCCCGCACATTGCGCCGCGGCATGCAACAGCTGCTCCTTGGGGTTCATCGACCCGCAATCCGAACTCCCGCGCGGCTCGAAACGACCCGCACGGCTCATCTGCAAATTCACTTTCTCGGTCATAAGTCCTGGTTTTTGGTTTGAACAATAACCCGACGGCAAATTCCGTTCCTTTAAGCGTGTGCAGTCGAATAAATTTTCTATCTTTGTCCGACCGTATGTGGGGCCGCACGGAGGCCGCCCCGGGTGTTTGCCCTCCTCCTTCGCGGAGCGACGGCCCGGCCCGCAAAAACCTCCCGGCGACCCGTTTAGAATGGAAGTGCTTATGCGAAAATCCCGGATATTCCTGCCGATTCTGGCCCTGGCGCTCTGCATGCCCGGAGTGCGCGCCGCGGGCTCCGATCCCGAAACCCTGATGCGGCGGGCCCGCGACCTCTTCGGCTACGGCCGTTGGAGCGACGCCCGTCACGAATTGCTGCGTGCGAAGGAGGCCCTCGACCCCTCGGAGCTGCTCCTCGCGCAGGAGGTCGAATACTATCTGGCGGCATGCGCCGTCGAACTCGGAAGCCCCGATGCCGAAGGGGCCCTGCGCGCCTTCGAGGAGCGCTATCCCGAGTCGGTCTACACGAACGACGTGCGCTTCTCGCTGGGGTCGTTCTACTGCTCCGTGGGGAACATGGACAGGGCCCGCGACGCCTTCGAACGCACCGATTACCGGACGTTGAGCCCGCAACGCCGCGAACAGTACGACATCCGCATGGGATACGTCGAATTCACGCAGGGCGACTATCCGAAGGCCTACGAACATTTCGACCGGATCGGCAGCCGCAGCGAATACGCCGACCATGCGCGCTACTACCGCGCCTACATCGACTACGCCGAGGGCCGCTACGGCGTGGCCAAACAGGGCTTCAACTCGCTGCTGCGGAGCGACGCCTACCGGGCCGTGGTGCCTTACTACCTGTTGCAGATCGAGTTCCGCGAGGGCAACTACCGCTACGTCGTGGAGCACGGCGACGAGCTGGCGCGGAATGCCGTGCCGGAGCGGCGCGCCGAGCTCGAACGGGTGATCGCCGAGTCGTGGTTCCGGTTGGAAGATTTCAACCGGACGTTGGAGCATCTGGCCGCCTACCGCAGCGCCGGCGGCGAGATGGACCGCGACGCCTGCTATCTGGAAGGCTTCTCGCTCTACCGCACGGCGCGTTACGACGAGGCGGCCGAATGGCTGCGCAAGGCGTGCGGCGCCGAGGATGCCCTGACGCAGAACGCCTCCTACCACCTGGCCGACTGCTACCTGCGGGCCGGCGACAAGGAGCGGGCGATGCAGGCCTTCGCGATGGCATCGGACGAGTCGCTCGACGCCGCGGTGGCCGAGGATGCGCTGTTCAACTACGCCAAACTCCAATACGAACTGGGCGGCGGCGCCTTCAACGGCGCGATCAACGTCCTGACCCGTTATATCGAGCGTTACCCCTCGTCGCCGCGCACGCCCGAGGCCCGCACGCTGCTCATCGCCGCCTACTACAACTCCCGCGACTACGATGCCGCCTACCGCGCCATCAAGGCGATGCCGACGGGCGATGCGGAGATCCGCGCGGCGTTGCAGAAGATCGCCTATTACCGGGGTCTGGAAGCCTTCAAGGCGGGCGACATGCGTGCCGCACGGGAGTGCTTCGCCGAGTCGCAGTCGGCGAACGTCAGCCCCAAGTACACGGCGTTGAGCACCTTCTGGCAGGGGGAGATCGCCTTCTCCGAGGGGGACTACGCCGTGGCGGCGGCCAAATACAACGCCTATCTGAAACGGGCGCCGCGCAGCGAACGCGAATATGCGCTGGCGTGGTACAACCTCGGCTACTGCGCCTTCGACCGCAACGACCTGGAACAGGCCGGGACGTCGTTCCGCAAGTTCCTCGGGGCCTACGGGCCGCAGGACCGCTACCGGGCCGATGCGCTGAACCGGCTGGGCGACGTGGCCTATTCGGACCGCCGCTTCGAGGAGGCCGTCGGGGAGTACGACCGGGCCATTGCGCTGGCGACCCCCGAAGCGGCGTATGCGCAGTACAAGCGGGCCGTGACGCTCGGCATCCTGGGCCGCACGGAGCAGAAGCAGCAGGCCCTGCGGCAGATCGAGCGGGCGGGCGGCGACTATGCCGACGAAGCCTCCTACGAGCTGGGCCGCAGCTACATTGCACAGGAGAAATATGCCGAGGGCGCCGCACAGTTGGAGCGCTTCGTGGCGAAATATCCCTCGTCGCCGCGCGTCGTGTCGGCGTGGTCGGACCTGGGACTGGCCTACCTGAACCTCGGCGACAAGCAGAAGTCGCTGGCCTGCTACGACCGCGTGGTGGGGGCGGCGCCGCAATCCTCCGAGGCGCGGGGCGCGATGCAGAGCATCCGCGAGATCTACGTCTCCGAGGGCGATGCCGACGCCTATTTCGACTATGCCGCCAAGTCGGGCATGGAGAGCGACCTGACGGCGCTGTCGCGCGATTCGCTGTCGTTCGCCGCGGCGCAGAAACTCTACCTCGACGGCGACCGTGCGGCGGCGACCCGTTCGCTGCGCAGCTATGTGGAGAACTATCCGAAGGGTTCCTGGCGCACCGATGCGCTCTACTATTTGAGCGACTGCTATCTGGTTGCGGGCGAGCGGGAGCATGCCATCGAGACCCTCACGGCGCTGGCCGATCAGGGTACGACGCAATATACGGTCCCGGTGCTGGAAAAACTGGCCGGGATGACCTTCGAGGACCAACGCTGGGACGAGTCGGCGGCGGCCTACCGGCGGCTGTACGACGCCGCCCCGAGCCGGACCGGGCGTGAGGATGCCATGACGGGCTACGTGCGGGCCACGGTGGCCGGGGGCGATGCGGCGAAGATCGCCGCGATGGCCGCCGATGTCGCAGCCTGCAAGGATGCCGGCACGGTGGCGGTCCGCGAGTCGAAATATGCCCTGGCCACGCAGCTCCGCGAACAGGGCGATGCGGCCGCTGCCGGGAAACTTTACCGCGAACTGGCCGGGGAGGTGCGCACGAAGGAGGGTTCCGAGGCCGCCTACCGCCTGATCGAGACGACCTTCGCAGGCGGCGACATGGACCGCACCGAAAAGGAGGTCTTCGCCTTCTCGGATCGGGAGCCGCAGCCCTACTGGCTTGCGAAGGCTTACCTGCTGCTGGGCGATGTCTATGTCCGCAAGGGCGACACGTTCCAGGCGCGCGCCACGTGGCAGAGCGTGGCCGACGGCTATTCGCCCGATGACGACGGGATCGTCGAGGAGGCCCGGGCGCGAATCGCAAAACTCAACTGACGATGAAAAGATTCTGGATGATAGCCGCCTGTGCGGCGGTGGTGCCGCAGCTGGTTGCGGCACAGGTCGAGAAACGGGTCGAGGTGACGAAGGCCTATGTCCCGCGGGTGGAAAGCGCCCTGAAACTGGCCGTCGAGCCCGACATGACCGATACGACGCGGATGCGTCCCGAAATCGACTATACGGTGACGCCGCTGTCGTTGCAGACGACGCTCGCGACGCGCCCGATCCGTCCGGCGACGGTGACCTACTGGGAGTTCAACCGCCCGCTGCCGTTCTACCTGAAAGTCGGGGCGGGGTATCCGCTCAATTCGGTGCTGGACTTCTATGCCTCGACGCAGAATCCCTCGACGGGCTATCTCATCGGGTATCTGAACCATGAGGGGCGTTACGCGAAGATCGCCAACGAGATCGGCGTGAAGAACAACTCCACGCGGATGTACAACCGTGCCGGGGTTGCGGCGGGGAAGTACTTCGGACGGCATGTTCTCGAAGGGGAGCTCTCCTGCGACAACCGCATGTACCACCGCTACGGAAGCTATACGACCGATCCGAATCTCCCGGAGGAACAGCTCCGGGCACTCGGCATCGGGGGGATGAACGACTACGGCGATGCGGCCCTGTCGGTGCGCTTTGGTGATGATTTCCAGGACCTTTCGCGGGTGAATTTCGAGGTGGGGCTGCATGGCGACCTCTTCTTCGACCACTCCGACCGGCCCGGGGACGGAGAGAAGGGCCGTCAGTTGAATTTCGGGGCCGAAGGGCGGATCGCCAGGGGCTTCGGACGCAGCAGTTTCTCGCTGGGAATCGGGTACGATGCCTTCGGGGGACAGCAGTGGCTGTCGGGCTGCTGGCAGCAGTTGATCCGGGCCTCGCTGCGCTACCATTATGCCGGCGGGGTCGTCGGGCTCGAAGCCGGGGCCGACTACTACCACGACCGGGTCGAGACGCCGGGCGAACCCGAGGCGCTGGTCGAAACGGGCGACTACTTCATTCCCTTCGCACGCCTTGTCTTCAATCTGGGAACTCCGGGCCTGAAACCCTTCTTCGAGGCCGACGGCGGGGTCAGCCCCAACGATTTCCGCACACTGACCGCCGTGAATCCCTACGTGGCGCCCGGGACGTGGCTGGACAAGAGTTCGGTGGATTACAACTTCCGGGCGGGTCTGGGCGGCTCGCTGTGGCGCAACCGATTCACCTACCGGGTCTATGCCGGATTCTCGGTGCAGGACAACCGCCTCTTCTGGGCGACACTCCTCGAACGCTCGGGGGCGGCCGGCGAATACGAAACCTTCGCCTCGACCTTCATTCCGCAGCTGGGACGCCAGACCGTGACGTCGTTCAACGGCGAAATCGAGTACCGCCCGATCAGTTCGCTGCGGTTCGACCTCGGGGTGCACGGCCGCTTCTACAACAAGGAGTGCGACTGGGCCAACGGCGAGGCGTCGTTCGTCGGCAATATCGGGGTGGACTACACGGGCCGCAAGATCTCGTTCGGGATCGAGGCCCGTATGGAGAGCGAACGCAGCTGGTCGACGCTCGACTACCTGTTTTCCGATGAAATCAGTTACCTGCCGGTCTTCCGGGTGCCCTTTACCGTGGATCTCCGCGCGCACTTCGACTGGCACGTCTCGCACCGCGTGACGCTCTTCGCCGAAGGCCGCAACCTGGCCGATCAGCGGCTCTTCGACTTTGCCCGCTATCCCGAACTGGGGGCCAACTTCACGGTGGGCGTCAAGGCCAACTTCTGACCCTGCGGGCGGGTGAACTTCCGTGCCGCGACGAAAACCGGCCGAAAGATCTTTCTTTTCGGTTGCGGAGTACCAACCTGCGAAATTTTTGCTAAATTGGACACGTATTGCGGAACGATCCGCAATACGTGTCCAACTTTTAAAACGAATCATTATGAAACATGTCATGCCCGAGCTTCCCTACGCTCCGGAAGCCCTTGCCCCGAAGATGAGCCGCGAGACGCTCGACTACCACTACGGCAAGCATCTGCAAACCTACGTGGATAACCTGAACCGGCTGATCCCCGGAACGCCTTACGCCGAGATGCCGCTCGACGAGATCGTGCGCCGGGCCGACGGCGCCGTCTTCAACAACGCCGCGCAGGCGTGGAACCATACCTTCTTTTTCCGGTCGCTGACCCCCACGCAGAGCGCCATGCCGGAGACGCTGGCCGCAAAACTTGCCGCCGCATTCGGATCGGTGGAGGCTTTCAAGGAGCAGTTCACGAAAGCCGCCGTGGGGCTGTTCGGCTCCGGGTGGGTGTGGCTTGCCGCCGACCGGAGCGGAAAACTCTCGATTGTCGCCAAACCGAATGCCGGAAACCCGATGACCGACGGCCTGCGCCCCGTGCTGACGATCGACGTCTGGGAGCACGCCTACTACATCGACTACCGCAACCGCCGGGCCGATTTCGTGGCTGCGTGGTGGGAGCTTGTCGACTGGCAGAAGGTGGCCGACCGGGCTATTCCGCGGCGCTGGAAGTGCACGGCGTGCGACTACGTCTACGACCCCGCGAAGGGCGATCCCGAGACGGGCATTGCTCCCGGCACGCCTTTCGAGGAGATTCCCGCCGACTGGGCCTGCCCGCTCTGCGGACTTTCGAAGGAGGCATTCCGCCCGGAGTAGCAGCAGGAGATTCCGGATCGGTCGTCCGACCCGGACCGTATCGTCTTAATTGAGAAAAACATGAAACTGAAATACGGATTGTTGGGTGTCGCCGCGTTGTGCGGCACCATGCAGGCGCTGGCCTGCACGGGGATTTCGCTGACGGCTGCCGACGGCAGCTACGTCCAGTCCCGCACCATCGAGTGGGGCAGCAGCGCCCTGGAAAGCATGTATGTCGTCATTCCGCGCGGCGAGTCGCTGCATTCGCTCACGCCGACCGGCGGTCAGGGCCTCGCCTATACGGCCCGTTACGGCGTGGTGGGACTGGCCGTCGTCGAGCAGGCGTTCATCGCCGAGGGAATCAACGAGGCCGGGCTTTCGGCCGGGCTCTTCTTCTTCCCGCAGTACGGCGGCTACGAGACCTACGATCCGGCGCAGGAGGCTCGCACGCTGGTCGACCTGCAGGTTGCCGGCTGGATCCTCACGCAGTTCTCCACGATCGACGAGGTGAAGGCCGCGATCGGGAAGGTCCGCATCGTGGGGCTCGAAGCGAATGCCGTCGTGCACTGGCGCATCGGCGAGCCGTCGGGGCGTCAGGTGGTGTTGGAGATCGTCGGCGGCGTGCCTCACTTCTACGAGAACGAGGTCGGGGTGCTGACCAACGCGCCCGGTTTCGAGTGGCAGGTGACCAATCTGAACAACTACGTGAATCTCCGCCCGGGGGAGGTTGAACCCTACCAGGTGGGCGAAAAGACCCTGCGGGCCTTCGGCGCCACGGCGGGTTTTCTGGGTCTTCCGGGCGACGACACGCCGCCGTCGCGCTTCGTGCGTGCGGCCTTCTTCCGGGCTACGGCGCCGCAGCGTGCCACGGCTTTCGAGACGGTGCAGGAGTGCTTCCACCTGCTCAACAACTTCGACGTGCCCATCGGCATCGAGCATCCCGCCGGGCAGTGTCCCGACATTCCGAGCGCCACGCAGTGGACTTCGGCCATCGACCTGACCCACCGGACGGTCTACTACAAGACGGCCTACAACAACACGATCCGCTGCATCGACCTCTCGCAGATCGACTTCGGGAAGGTGCGCTACCAGTCGCATCCGCTGGACCGCGTGCAGCAGCAGCCCGTCGAGCGGATCACGGTGAAGTGATTCCGCCGCACGGCCCGCACCCGGCCCGCACCCGGCCGGCATCCATGCCGCACGCCTTCGCCCCCGGCCGGCGTCCGGCCCGGCATGAGAAGCAATCCGCCGGACGGTCAGCGCCCGGCGGAGAGACGTAATCCGAGACCTCGGTCCCCGGCAAGGGGCCGGGGTCTTTTATTTGCGGAAGATGAAGTAGACGGCCAGAATCAGACAGAGGAATCCGGCAATATGGTTCCAGCGCAGCGAGTCGGACTTCATGAAGACGAGCGCGAAGATCGCGAAGACCGTGAGCGAGATGACCTCCTGAACGACTTTCAGTTCCCAGATCGAGAAGGGACCGCCGAATTCGGCCGATCCGATGCGGTTTGCCGGCACCTGGAAGCAGTATTCGAAGAGGGCGATGCCCCAACTCAAAAAGATGATGGCCATGGCTCCGAAACGTTCGAGCCGTGATTTGAAGGCGATATGCCCGTACCAGGCCAGTGTCATGAAGGCGTTGGAGATGACGAGCAGCAAAACGGTGGCAAATCCCCGGAACATAAGTCGCACATTTGAAAACGGCGCAAAAATAGCGAATTTTTCCGAATGCGTGCTCTTCGGGGCTTAAAAACATCTTCTCCGGGGCCGGAAAAGCGGCTCATGGGCATGCCGTCTCGCCGCGTCTCCTCGCCGCGTCTCCTTGCTTTGCCCGCTCTTCTTGCCGTTCCCTTTCCGGTTCAGGCCAGCAGGGCGTCGAGGTCCGTGAGGAGGTCGGCGAAGGTGTCGATCACCCGGTCGGCGTCGGTTTCGCGTTCCAGCACCTCGCGCGGAAGGGTGGTCGCCAGCGCCACGATACGTCCGACGCCGGCCCGGCGTGCCGATTCGATGCCGGCCTTGGCATCCTCGAAGACCACGCAGTCGGCCGGGTCCGTTCCTGCGGCCGCGGCGGCTTTGAGGTAGATCTCCGGGTCGGGTTTGCAGCGCGTGACCGCATCGCCCGAGATCCGGGCCTCGAACCACGCCCCGATGCCGCACTTTTCCAACACGAAATCGACGTTCTTCCGGCATCCCGACGACCCCACGGCACAGCGGATGCCCCGGGCGTGCAGCGCAGCCAGCAGTTCGCCGAGCCCCTCGATAGGGTGGATCTCCGGGGCATATAACTCGCGGTAGATGGCCTCCTTCTCCTCGGCCAGCGCCGCGGTGCCCTTGACACGGATGATCGCTTCGGGCATGATCAGACGCATGATGTCGTCGTTGCCCATGCCGTATCCCCGGGAGAGGCGTTCCTTCCAGTCCGTGACGCCGTAGCGGTCGCAGAAGATCTCGAAGGCCCGGATATGGGCCGCGGTGTTGTCCACCAGCGTGCCGTCCATGTCGAACAGAGCTGCTTTTTTCATGATTCGGTTTGTTTTTGCGCCGTCAAAGATAGGGAAAATCCTCCGATTCGGCACCGCCGCAGGGTCAGAATTTGAGCTGGATGCCGAGGTTCACGGCGAAATTCTGTACCTCCTGACCGGGAACCGCATTCCGATGGGTCAGCCGCCAGATGCAGTCCACGCGGAAGAGTTTGAAGATGTTCTCCACGCCGAACCCCGCCTCGACGTAGGGGTCCGATACGGATCCCATGCCGATCGGGAAGAGCAGCGGGGCCTGTGTGCCGATCCGTGCCCCGTTGTTCTTTTCCGAAAGCGTTCCCCAGACACCCTTGCAGATCAGGACCTCCCGCCATTTCAACTTCTTGACGAGGGGCACTCTCCCGAGCAGCACTCCGTTGAAGTGGTGCTCCCAGAACCACGACACCCACGTGTCGGAGGCGAATTCGTAGTAGTTCATGCACGAGAAGGCGTAGGTGTCGTAGAAGTAGGTGCCGTTTCCCTCGTGGAGTTTCAGCAGCGGGTAGGGGACCCGCCCGAAGAGCCGCCCGCCCTGGACGGTGATCTCCGAATAGCCGATCGGCGGCAGGTCGGGACGGTAGCGGATGCTCCCCACCAGCCTGTAATATTCGGGGCTGTGGCGCAGCAGTCCGGGGATTCCGGCCGTGAACGAGAGCGTCGCCACGGGATAGACCGTCCCGAGGTAGTGCTTGTCGAAGGGCAGGCGGTAGACCATCTCGTCCTTCGACAGGCGGATGCCGATCTGCACTGCGGCATCCGTGATTCCCCCCGTCGGGAGTCCGTCGGGCCGCACCATCGGGACGTAGCGGTTGCCGTAGATCCGTTCCATCCGCATGCCGACGCTGGTGCTGATGCCGTGGCGCCATTCGTGCTCGTAGGTCGCCTCGCCGCGGTCGACCATCGAGAGCCGCTGGTCTCCGCGCGAGAGAATCGAGGCGAGGATGTTGCTTTCGGTCAGGGCGTTCTGTCCGGCGCCGAGCTGTACGACGTCGTGGCGTCCCGCGAGGGTCAGCTTGCGTGTCAGCCGCCGCGAGAAGGCCAGTTCGAGGCTTCCGCCGCCCTTCACCCGCTCGTCGCGCGTGCCGTAGGCGACGTAGCCGCCCAGCCGGACCCGGCGGCTGAATTCGGAGGTCGTACGCAGCCCCGCCTGCATGCGGAATCCTTCCAGATCGTTGAAGCTCCCCAGTTTGTAGTAGGGTCCGATGCCGATGTACTTCGTGTTCCAGTAGCCGGCGATCAGCGTGTTGATCACGGTGTAGATGTTGCGGTAGAGCGGGACCTGCTGCACGGAGTCCACCATGTTGTAGATGCGCCGTTCGCGGTCGCTCAACCGATAGGGGCGTATGGTCTCCCAGTAGGCTTCGGCGTCCTCTCCGGGGTCGTGCTTTTCGATCACGACGTTGTTGTCCATGCGTCGTACCTCGTCGGGGATCGGCTCGCCGATGCGCACGTCGGAGTAGACCACCTCGCGCGTTCCGAGGAACGAGGTGAGCTTCGTCGAGTCGGCCCCCGAGACGGAGAATTCGGCCGAGACCCGGTCGCGGGCCCGGAACCAGCGGCCGTCGGGAAGACGGCGGTTTTCGTTTTCGAGTTGCAGGTGCCGCACCCAGTTGACGTTCACGCCGCGGGGCATGCGAGCCGTGACCGATTCGAGCGCGAAGCTCGCCGAGTCGATGTTGATCTCTCCGTCGAGCACCGGCGTGGTCGTGCGCTTGGGGTGGAAGCGGATCTTGTAGACCTTGCGTCCTTCGCGGCAGGTGCTGTCCACGAGGAAATAGTCGTAGAAACTCTTTCCGCCCTCGGCCAGCGGGCTGGCGAAGCGGATGTTGAACAGGTCGATGAAGTTGTCGTAGAAATTCACGTCGCCGTGCATTCCGCCGGTGAACTGCGCCACGGCGAAGTCGTTCTCGACGCCCGAAATGCGGCTGGCGCGGATCACCTCGCGTTTGAATTCCGGGTTGCGGCTCCGGTAGAGGTCGGCCGTCGCCTCGGAGATCATCGCCGGGAGGTAGGGCTGTCCGGTGAGGGCCGAGGTGTCCACGTAGTCGAAGATGAATCCGAAGTTGCGTTGCAGCCTCCGGCTCCGGAACTTCGTTCGGATGTTCGTCAGGTCGAGCTCCATTTTCGTATAGGTCCGGCAGCGGTAGGAGTCGTGGCGGTCCGGGTCGTTGCGGGATCTGTTGCGCAGGACGCCGTCGAGGATCGGGAAGGCGGGGTTTTCGCCCGGGGTGATGACCACCTGTCCGATGTCGAACTCCACGGCTTCGAGCACGAAGTCCACGCGGTTGAAGATTCCGGGCGTGACCGGGCGTGTGCGGGTGGCGTAGCCGATCATCGAGGCCTGGACGCGGCTCACCGTGTCGCGGGTTTCGAGCGCGTAGACGCCCTGTTCGTCGGTGGTGATGCCGACGGTCGTCCCGGGGAACACGACGCTCACGAACCGCAGCGGCACACCGTTTCCGTCGGTCACCTGACCGCGGACGCGGGTGCTCTGCGCCTGTGTTCCGCCAATCCCGGAGAGGGAGAGCAGAATCCCGAGGATCATTCTCCGTATCATGATGGGACAAATGTAAGAAAAAAGAACAGATCCGGCGAAAATAAACTACCTTTGCGCGAAAACAGCCGATAAACAGGACAGAATGGCACGCGGAAAAATCGAAAAAACGAATGCCGCCCGTCTGCTCGACCGGGCGAAGATCGCTTACGAACTGGTTCCTTACGAGGTCGACGAGGAGCATCTGGCCGCGACGCACGTCGCCGAGCAGCTCGGCGAGGATATTGCGACGGTGTTCAAGACGCTGGTGTTGAAGGGCGACCGCACGGGTTATTTCGTCTGTGTGGTTCCGGGCGACCACGAGGTCGACCTGAAAGCCGCCGCGAAGGTCTCGGGCAACAAGAAGTGCGATCTGATTCCGATGAAGGAGCTGCTGCCCGTGACGGGTTACATCCGCGGGGGCTGTTCGCCGATCGGCATGAAGAAACTCTTCCCGACCTACATCCACGCTTCGGCCGCGGCGTTGCCGTTCATCTACATTAGTGCGGGGGTTCGGGGCTTGCAGCTGCGGCTCGACCCGAAGGCACTGGCCGCCTACATCCGCGCTTCCTTCGTTGAAATCTAACCCCGGCTAAAAGCCGGGTTTCAGGGGCGACAGTGCGAATGAAGGGGTTCCGAAGCAATTCGCGCCTCGACCGTCGAGACGCGGAACTGTTTTTCATATTCATAAATTGTGTGCGGGAAAATCTCCGGCTTGATGAAAAAATCGAAAAGAAAGATGCGGACTAAAAATGCGAGCGCGGGGACGGTTTGCTTGCAAACCCGCGAATAGTCGCCCGGCGCCGGCTTAAAAAGCCGGTTTTGTGGGCGGAGGTATATCCGAAAGGTTCGGATTCAGGTCTGCGCTTCGAACGTTGGACGCGGATTCACGATTCGGAAACCTCGTGAGTTTCCGCAGCCCACAAATCCCCTTTCTTAAAGGGGCGGTTTTTGCGGCGCTTTTTGCCGATTCAAAAAGCGCCATAAAAGGCAACCGTTCCGGTTGCAGATTCTTGTACCTTTTGATGGCAAAAGGTACCCAAAACCAGCCGCAAGTTGCTTTTCGCGGGGCCGCAGTTTGGCGTCGCGGAAACGGGCGCCTGACGCGGGTTTGCAAGCAAACCGGCCCCGTTTCTTCTCGCGCCGCCTGCGCTGCGTCCTCTTTCCGCGAAAAGCAAAGTGCGCCGGTCTAAAAGACCGGTTCTATGGGCGAAGGA
>DSTMR04002__coassemble_702_pt1 | contig 49110 bp, 39 predicted proteins | sample DSTMR04002__metabat2_high_PE_025 | metagenome-assembled genome bin DSTMR04002
CCGGCACAAAAAAAGGGCCGTGCTTCCGCACAGCCCTTCGGTCGTCGCTCCGTCCGCCGCGTCAGTTGACGTTCGGCAGGTAGGAGTAGTTCTTCGAGTAGTCGAGCATCTGCTCCACGTAGTTCGCCGGGTAGCTGATCTTCACGTCGACCACCTTGCCGTCCCGCTCGACCAGTTCGTATTCCGGATTCACGAAACCGCCGTAAGGCTCGATGTGCAGCGCGGCATAGCGTTCCAGCACCTCGTCGTGCAGCGTCGGGTCCACCTGCACGCCGTAGCGCTCGACAAGCTCCCGGCCCGCCTCGTAGTCGCCCTCCGACTTGATGCGCTGCACCTCGCGGAGCAACTCCCCGAACAGCCCGCGCAACTTCCCGAAGTCGTTCACCACCACGTAGGTCTTGCCGTTCTCCTGCACCAGCTCGATCACGTTCTCGGCCTTGCCCCGTTCGTAGCACCACTCCGAGATCAGTTTGCGATTGCGCATGTGCGACTCCTCGATGTTCTTGCCCGGCTCGATGCGCGCCAGCTGCGTCATCAGGCCGTTCATCACGTAGTCGGCATAACCGGCCTTCGCCACGTCGAACGACGGAACAAGACCCAGTTCAACGAGCTTTTCATCACCGAGGTAGTAGAGCCCGAAAAGGTCGGCACGCGCCTCTTCCAGCGTCGAACCGTAGCTGCGCAGTTCCGAGCCCGTCACGCCCGGTGCCAGCTGGCCCGAACCGTGGCCCAGGCACTCGTGCAGGTCCGTATGGAGGTCGTCGGCCAGTTTGCCGTACTTGTCCATCCGCTCGCGGTCCTCGGCCCGCAGCACGAACTCCTCGTTGAAGCCGTTGCCGTGCGCCGCCTGGTCGTAGGCATAGGTGATGTTGTCGATCGTCACCGACTTCGAACCGTACTCCTTGCGGATCCAGTCGGCATTCGGAAGGTTGATGCCGATCGGCGTCGCCGGGTAGCAGTCCCCGCCCAGCATCGCTACGGTGATCACCTTCGCCGAGACGCCCTTCACCTCCTTCTTGCGGTACTGCGGGTCCACGGGCGAGTGGTCCTCGAACCACTGCGCATTCGACGAAATCGCCTCCGTGCGGTGGCAGGCCGCCGAATCCACGAAGTTCACGATCGACTCCCACGAAGCCTTGAAGCCCAGCGGATCGCCGTAGGTCTCGATGAAGCCGTTCACGAAATCGACGTTCGAGACCGTATCCCGAACCCAACCGATGTTATAGCGGTCGAACTCCTTCAGGTCGCCGCTCCGGTAGTAGGCGATCAGTGCCGCGAGGTTCGACTTCTGCGGCTCCTGCGCCACCGATTCGGCCTTTTCCAACCAGTAGACGATCCGCTCGATCGCCGCCGAATACATGCCGCCGACCTTCCACGTCCGCTCGACGAGTTTCCCGGCGTCGTCCTTCACCAGCTGGCTGTTCAGCCCGTAGGAGACCGGTTCGGGGTCCCTGGCGTCGGCGGCCGCCATCCCCGCGTAGAAGCTCTCGGCCTCCGTCTGCGAAACGCCCCGGTAGTAGTTGCCCGACGAGGTGAGCAACAGGTCGTCGCCCGCCCGCTGGTTCAGCCGCGTGGGGTAGGCCGCAGGGTCGAAGATCGCCCTGCTCACCGTGGCGATCATCGGCTGCAAGTCGCCGAACCGCTCCACGGGGATCGACTCGCAAAGTTCCAGAAAATAGCTCTCCGTGAACTCCGGCGTGAACTTGTCGTTCGAATAGTGGTGGTGGATGCCGTTGGCGAACCACACCTTTTTCAGATACTTCTCCAAAGCCTGCCATTCGGCCGTCGTGCGGTCCCCGGCGTAGTTCTCGTAAACCACTTCAAGGGTCCGGCGCACCGGCAGGTTCACGACGCAGTTCTGGTCGTAGAGAATGTCCCGGCCGCACTTCGCAGCCTGCGCAAGATAATAGATCAGTTCCTTCTGTTCGAGCGGCAGCGCCTCGAAACCCGGTACTTCGTAACGGATGACCTTGATGTCGTCGAAGCGGTCGACGATCCACGGCGCCGCACCCTTCGGCGCGTCGCCGCACGAGGTCAGTGCGGTAATCATAAATGTCATGGATACAAGAGGAAAAAGCCTTTTCATGCCTGTTGAAACGTTTGTTTCCGTCAAAGATAGTGCATTTTTTGAAATTTTCCTTCGTTATGTCTGCGGGAATTTCTACCTTTGCCCCCGCAACTCGGTATTCTTGCAGAGATGAAAGTATTTACAAGCGTCAATGAGCTTCGCGCCGAACTCGACCGCACGGAGCAGTCCGGGATCGGTTTCGTCCCCACGATGGGAGCCCTGCATGCAGGACACCGCTCGCTCGTGGAGCGGGCCCGGCGTGAAAACCCCGTCGTCGTCGTCAGCGTCTTCGTGAACCCCACGCAGTTCAACGACAAGAACGATCTCAAACACTACCCCCGTACCCCGGAAGCCGACGCACGGCTGCTCGAAGAGGCCGGGGCCGATTTCGTCCTGATGCCCCCGGTCGAGGAGATCTACCCCGAACCCGACACCCGCGTCTTCGACTTCGGGCAGATCGACAAGGTCATGGAGGGTGCCACACGCCCCGGACACTTCAACGGCGTGGCACAGGTCGTCAGCCGGCTCTTCGACATCGTACGCCCGGCCCGCGCCTACTTCGGAGAGAAGGACTTCCAGCAGATCGCCGTCATCCGCGCCATGGTCGGACAGCTGCAACTGCCGGTCGAGATCGTCGACTGCCCCATCGTCCGCGGCGAGGACGGACTCGCCCTCTCGTCGCGCAACCAGCTCCTCGATGCACCCCACCGCGCCGCCGCACCTCATATCTACGCCACGCTGCGCCGCGCCGCCGAGAAGTCGCGGGAACTCTCGCCCGAAGCCCTGAAAGCGTGGGTCGTGAAGGAGGTCGAGAGCAACCCCCTGCTCAAAGTCATCTACTACCAGTCGGTCGACGCCCGCACGATGCAGGAGGTAGCGGATTGGAACGACACCGACCGCATCCAGGGCTGCATCGCCGTACAGGCCGGCGACATCCGTTTAATCGACAACATCCGCATCCGATAATGAAATTCCAGATCGAAGTCATCAAATCGAAGATCCACCGCGTGACGGTCACACAGGCCGACCTCAACTACGTGGGAAGCATCACCATCGACGAGGCCCTGATGGAGGCCGCCAACATGATCGAGGGTGAGAAGGTCCAGATCATGGACATCAACAACGGAGAACGTTTCGAAACCTACATCATCAAAGGCCGGCGCGACAGCGGCTGCATCTGCCTCAACGGCGCCGCAGCCCGCAAGGTCCAGGTCGGAGACGTCGTCATCATCGCATCCTACGCCCTGATGGATTTCGAGGACGCCAAGCAGTTCCGCCCCTGGGTCATCTTCCCCGACACGGCAACAAACCGGCTCGTCAAGTAACGCCCCGATCTCTTCCGGTGAAAACAAACAAAAATCTCCTTCCCGAAGGAGATTTTTTCGTTTAAATACCTATCTTTGTCTCCGGCTGACTACCGACCCGCCCATGGATATTCTGCTTTCGATATGCGCATTCATCCTCGCGATCCTCGGCATCGCAGGATGCATCGTTCCCGTCCTCCCCGGAACTCTCCTCTCCTACGGAGGCCTCCTCTGCTCCTATTTCGCTTCCTATTCGCAAATGAGCACCTCCGCACTCTGGATCTGGCTCGCCGTCTGCATCGTCGTCAGCATCGCCGACTACTTCCTCCCCGCCTGGATGACCAAGCGTTTCGGAGGCTCCCGCGCCGGATCCATCGGAGCCACCATCGGCATCTTCGTCGGATTCTTCGCCGGTCCCGTCGGAATCATCCTCGGACCCTTCGTCGGAGCCGTCATCGGAGAACTCGTCAACGACCGCAGCGACTTCGCCAAAGCCCTCGTCGTCGGATTCGGATCCTTCCTCTCCTTCTTCGTCGGAACAGGTATCAAACTCATCGTCGCCGTCGGGATCCTCGTCCACGTCGTCGCCGACATCTGGGTCCACGTCGTCGCCGACATCTGGCCCGCGTTCTGGAACTGGCTGACTAATCTCTTTTAAAACAATACCTCTATGAAAAAACTGCTGACTCTGGCCGTCGTGGTCCTTGCCCTGCTCGCATCGTCGTGCAGCAAGTACAAGTACGAAACGGTCAAAGGGGATCCGATGAACACGCGGATCTACACCCTGCCCAACGGTCTGAAAGTCTACATGAGCGTCAACAAGCAGACGCCGCGCATCCAGACCTACATCGCCGTGCGCGTCGGCGGAAAGAACGACCCCGCCGAAACAACCGGCCTGGCCCACTACTTCGAACACCTCATGTTCAAGGGTACGCCCAACTTCGGAACCTCGGACTATGCCGCCGAGAAACCCCTGCTCGACGAGATCGAACAGCTCTTCGAAGTCTACCGCCAGACCGACGACGAGACCGAACGCGCCGCCATCTACCACCGTATCGACTCGATCAGCTACGAGGCTTCGAAGATCGCCATCCCGAACGAGTACGACAAGCTGATGGCCGCCATCGGAGCCAACGGAACCAATGCCTACACCTCGCAGGACATGACCGTCTACGTCGAGGACATCCCCGCAAACGAGGTCGACAACTGGGCCCGCATCGAGGCCGACCGCTTCCGCAACCCCGTGATCCGCGGATTCCACACCGAACTGGAAACCATCTACGAGGAGAAGAACATGTCGCTCACGCGCGACAGCCGCAAGGTCTGGGAGACCCTCGATGCCGCGCTCTTCCCCAACCACCCCTACGGCACACAGACCGTGCTCGGCACCCAGGAGCATCTGAAAAACCCCTCGATCACCAACGTGCGGAACTACCACAAGACCTACTACGTGCCGAACAACATGGCCATCTGCCTCTCGGGTGACCTGAATCCCGACGAGGTGATCGCCACCATCGACAAGTACTTCGGCGACATGCTGCCCAACGAAAACCTGCCGAAGCTCGAATTCAAGCCCGAAGAGCCGATCACCGAGCCCGTCGTGCGCGAAGTCTACGGACTGGAAGCCGCCAACGTGATGATCGGATGGCGCCTGCCGGGCGGTTCGGCCGACCCGAACGACGTCGCACGCATCGCCAGCGACATCCTCCACAACAGTCAGGCCGGACTGATCGACCTCGACCTCAACCAGCAGCAGAAGGTCCTCGGTGCCTACGGAGGATTCTCGGATCGGCCCGATTACAGCATGTTCCTCGCCGGCGGCACTCCCAAGACCGGGCAGTCGCTCGAAGAGGTCCGCGACCTGCTCCTCGGCGAAGTGGCCCGACTGCGTGCGGGAGACTTCGACGAGAAGCTCATCGAGGCCTCGATCAACAACCTCAAACTCGCCCTGATGCAAGCCTATGAGGACAACGACTCGCGTGCCGACATGTACGTACAGTCGTTCATCGCCGGAACCGACTGGGCCGACGAGGTCGCCATGATCGACCGCATGTCGAAGATCACCAAGCAGGATGTCGTCGACTGGGCCAACCGGTACCTCGGCGAAAACAACTACGCCATCGTCTACAAGCGCCAGGGCGAGGACAAGAACGTTCAGAAGATCGCCGCTCCGAAGATCACCCCGATCGTCACCAACCGCGACATGCAGAGCGCCTTCCTGACCGAAATCCAGCAGTCGGAGGTGAAACCCATCGAGCCCGTCTTCGTCGACTACCGGAAGGAGATGGCACAGTTCGACCTCCGCGACGGAATCCACGTCCTCTACAAGAAGAACGACCTGAACGACATCTTCTCGCTGCAATACGTCTTCGACAAGGGTTTCGAGAGCGATCCGGCCCTCGAACTGGCCTTCAACTATCTGGGGTACCTCGGAACCGAGGCCATGAGCGCCGAGCAGATCGCATCCGAGATGTACGACATCGCCTGCTCCTTCTCGATGCGCGCCGGCAGCAACCAGAGCGTCATCCGAATCTCCGGATTGAGCGAAAACATGCCCAAGGCCATCGAGATCGTCGAGGGGCTGATCGCCGGTGCCGAAGCCGACGAGACCATCCTCGAAAACCTCAAACAGGACCTGATCAAGTCCCGCGCCGATGCCAAACTCAACCAGGCGCGCAACTTCTCCGCGCTGCAAACCTACCTCATCTACGGTGAGGAGTTCATCCGCCGCACGACGCTGAAAAACGACGAGATCCTGACGCTCCGTTCGGACGAACTCCTCGACCGCGTCCGCGACCTGATGAACAAACAGCACGAGGTGCTCTATTACGGTCCGATGGCGCAGGACGAGGTGAAGGGGCTCCTCGCCGAGAGTCACCGCGCTGCCGAGGTGCTCACTCCGCTCGAAAAGAGCCACCCCAAGATGCAGCGCACGGACCAGAGCAGCGTCGTGCTGGCACAGTACGATGCCAACCAGCTCTATTACCTGCAATACTCGAACCGCGGCGAGACCTTCGACGTGGCCAACGATCCCGAAATCACGCTCTACAACGAGTATTTCGGCGGCAGCATGAACTCCATCTGCTTCCAGGAGATGCGCGAGGCCCGCGGACTGGCCTACTCCGCCGCGGCCTGGATCGGAGGACCCCGCTATGCCGATGACAACTACAACTACATCGCCTTCATCGCCACGCAGAACGACAAGATGCAGACCGCCGTCGAGGCCTTCGACGAGATCATCAACCAGATGCCCGAATCGGAGACCGCCTTCAACATCGCCAAAGAAGCCATTCTGACCCGGCTGCGCACCGACCGTACCACCGGCGTCGATGTGCTCAACTCCTACCTCGCGCTGCGCAGGCTCGGGCTCTCGGAGGAGCGCGACCGTCAGATCTTCGAGAAGGTCCAGAACATGACCCTCGAAGACGTCAAGGCAACGCAGCTGAAATGGGTCAAGGACCGTCCCTACACCTACGGTATTCTGGGCGACATCCGGAACCTCGACCTGAATTTCCTCAAAACGCTCGGTCCCATCAAGACCGTCTCGCAGGAGGAGATCTTCGGGTATTGACCGTCGCGGGCAGTCGGCGGTCCCGATACCGGCCGCCGGTTGCCGACCGCTTGAATGCAAAAACCCCGGAAGCATGGCTTCCGGGGTTTTTCGTATCGCAACGGGGCTGCGCTCCGTCCGCGGGTCGGTCCGCCGCTCCGCGACGGTCAATAGCGGTAGTGGTCGGCCTTGTAGGGTCCCTCTTCCGGAACGCCGATGTAGTCGGCCTGCTTCTTCGTCAGGTGCGTCAGTTCAACGCCCAGGTTGTCCAGGTGCAGCCGTGCCACCTCCTCGTCGAGGTGCTTCGGCAGGCGGTAGACGCCCACTTCAAGCGTCTGCTCCCAGAGTTCCATCTGCGCCAGGCACTGGTTCGTGAAGGAGTTCGACATCACGAACGACGGGTGCCCCGTCGCACAGCCCAGGTTCACCAGACGCCCCTCGGCCAGAATGAAGATCGAGTGCCCGTCGGGGAAGGTATACTTGTCGACCTGCGGCTTGATCGTCGTCTTCACGGCCGCCGACGCCTCCAAACGCGCCATCTGGATCTCGTTGTCGAAATGGCCGATGTTGCAGACGATCGCCTGGTCGCGCATCCGCTCCATGTGTTCCAGCGTGATGATGTCGCAGTTGCCCGTGCAGGTCACGTAGATGTTGCCCTCGGAGAGCGCGCTCTCCACGGTCTTCACCTCGAAGCCCTCCATCGCCGCCTGCAACGCGCAGATCGGGTCGATCTCCGTGACGATCACCCGCGCGCCGTACGAACGCATCGAGCGGGCGCAGCCCTTGCCCACGTCGCCGTAGCCGCACACGACAACCACCTTGCCGGCGATCATCACATCCGTGGCGCGCTTGATGCCGTCGGCCAGCGACTCCCGGCATCCGTAGAGGTTGTCGAACTTCGACTTCGTGCAGGAGTCGTTGACGTTGATCGCCGGAACGAGCAGCTCTCCGGCCGCCTGCATCTGGTAGAGGCGGTGGACGCCCGTCGTGGTCTCCTCACTCACACCCCGCCATTCGGCCACCGTGCGGTGCCACTTCTGCGGGTCCTCGGCCAGAATCCGCTTCAAGGTGTCGAGGATGACCTCCTCCTCGTAGGACGAGGGTGCATAGTCGAGTGTCGCGGCATCGTTTTCCGCCTTGTAACCCTTGTGGATCAGCAGCGTGGCATCGCCGCCGTCGTCCACGATCAGCTGCGGGCCCTTCCCTCCCGGGAACGACATCGCCATCGCCGTGCACCACCAGTATTCGGGCAGCGTCTCGCCCTTCCACGCGAAGACCGGAACTCCGGCTTTCGCAATGGCCGCCGCGGCGTGGTCCTGCGTCGAGAAGATGTTGCACGAGCACCAGCGCACGTCGGCACCCAGCTCCACGAGCGTCTCGATCAGCACCGCCGTCTGGATCGTCATGTGCAGCGATCCCATGATGCGCACCCCTTTCAGGGGCTTCCGGGGTCCGTATTTGCGGCGCACGGCCATCAGACCCGGCATTTCGTGTTCGGAGATCTCGATCTCCTTGCGTCCCCACTCGGCCAGCGACAGGTCGGCCACCTTATAGGGAAGCGTGTTGTCCAAGAACATGTTGTTTTTCATTTAATGTATCCGATATCGGCAGTCGCGGACGCATCCATCCGGCGTCCGGCGCCCGCCGATCCTATTGCTCCAAAAGTGCCGACACCGCGGCCTTGTCTGCGGCAATCCGGGCCCGCAGCTCCTCCACCGTCGCGAAGGTCTGCTCTCCGCGGATCCGCTCGAAGAGTTCCACCCGCAGGCTCTGTCCGTACAGCTCGCCCGAGAAGTCAAAAAGGTGCGTCTCCAAACGCCGTTCGCCGCCCCCCACCGTCGGGTTGCAGCCCAGATTCGACATGCCGTCGTACCGGCGTCCGCCGACCTCCGCGCGCGAACGGTAGACTCCGTCCGGAAGCGGAAAATCCGCCGGCACCGACAGGTTCGCCGTCGGAAAGCCCAGTTCGCGGCCCAGCTGCCGTCCATGTGTCACCGTCCCCTCGACCACGGTTCCTCCGTCCGCCGGATCCCCCGGCATTCCCGCCTCGATCACCGCGCCCATCGTCAGATTTTTTCCGTCAGTTTGCGCACCAGGCTGAACTGCGAGAAGAACTCCTTGGCGAAGACCCGCAGCACCGTATAGGAGGGAATGGCCAGAAGCATGCCCACGATGCCCGCCAGCGACCCCGCAATCAGAATCACCAGAAAGACCTCCAACGGATGGGCCTTGACCCGCTCCGAATAGAGCGTCGGTTGCAGCACGAAGTCGTCCAGTCCTTTGAGCACCAGCAGCGACCCGATGATGACAATGGCCGTGTGCCCCACCGACATCCCCTCGATCGGTGTCACGATTCCCACGAAGACCGAAACGATTCCGCCGATGAGCGGTCCCGCATAGGGGACGACGTTCATAATACCCATCGTCAGACCCATGAAGGCCGCATCGGCGGCCTTCATTCCGAAGGCCATCATCACCAGCGACACGGCGATCATCAGCAGCAGGCTCTCCGAAAGAATGCCCGTGAAGTAGCGGCCCAGCAGCACCGTCACCGAATCCAGCACCCGGGTGATGTTCTCGTGGTAGTGTTCCGGAAAGACTGCCGTAACCATCGCATAGAAAAGCCCCTCCTCTTTCAGGAAGAAGAAGGTGATGAACGAAATCGAGAAAATCGCGATCACCGATGACGTCACCACGCCCACGACCGACGAAAAGACCCGGTTCAGCGAGTTGATGTCGATGATCTGACGCAGCGCTGCGGTCAGCTCCTCGGAGAGCGAAAAGGTGCTCTCGGGCAGCGCGAAAAGGTGTTGCAGGTCGTACTGCACACGCGCAACGGGTTCGCTGATGCTCTCCATGACCGCCGTGAAGTCCACATGTGCAAACTGGTTGATCTTGTTGAAGACCAGCGGCACGAAGAGCGAGCAGAAAGCCGCGGCAACCACCCAGATCACGATCAGCGTCAGCAGCGCCGCCAGCCAGCGCGGAACCCGCCAGCCCCGGACATGGATCTCCGACAGACGCTTCACCAACGGCCGGCCCACCACGGCCAGCACGGCCGAAACCAGAATATAGACGACGATCGACGAGAAATACCAGACCAGAAACAGCACGGCCGCGGCAATTGCCGCGCCCACGACGAATTTCAGAACGGTCTGTGGCGTCGTTTGCATACCTCCCTTACTCTTGGTCCGTTACCTTGCGCAGCCGCGCGATCGGCGTCTGCGACCCGACCGTCGGGTCCCCGATCTCGACCAGCAACTCGCTCTCCTTCGGAATCAGGATGTCGATCCGCGAGCCGAACTTGATGAACCCGCAGACGCTGTTCTGCTCCACCGGATTCCCGACCTTCATGTAGGAGATGATCCGGCGCGCGATCAGTCCCGCCACCTGGCGGAACAGCACCCGCTGGCCCGTGGGCATCTTCACCACCGTCGTCGTACGTTCGTTCTCGGTCGACGACTTCGGATGCCACGCCACCAGAAAACGTCCCGGATGATATTTGAAATACTCCACCGTTCCGCCCACGGGAACCCAGTTCATGTGGACGTTCGTGATCGACATGAAGATCGAGATCTGCAACATCTCCTCCTGCAAGTATTCGGTCTCCTTCACCACCTCGGTCACCACCACGCGGCCGTCGCACGGCGCGAAGACCAGATCCGCATCGTGGATCCGAACCCGACGGGGTTCGCGGAAGAAGGCCACGATGAAGAACCAGAAGAGCAGCAGGAATATCGTCCCGCCCCACAGCAGGGCGACGCCCGATTCGTTGACCAGCATGCGGTAAAAAAGCCACCAGATCAGCAGGCAGACGGCTCCCGAAATACCGATGATCTTGTATCCTTCCTTATTGATTCTCATAACACGGTGAGATTTGCAGTTACATCACAAAAAGCATATAGACGAAGACGAACGGCGCCGACAACAGCATGGCGTCGAAGCGGTCCAGCACACCGCCGTGCCCCGGAATCAGCGTCCCGGAGTCCTTGACCCCCGCAGCCCGCTTGAACATCGACTCCACCAGGTCTCCCAGCACGCCCGTGATGGAGGCCACGAAGGCCAGACCGGCCCACGCCGCCTGATCGGCTCCGAGCACCCGTGCGGCCACGAAACCCATCGCTACGGCCCCGACGATCCCGCCGAAGAAGCCTTCCCACGACTTCTTGGGCGAAAGGCGTTCGCAAAGCCGGTGACGGCCGATCGTCATCCCCACCAGATAGGCAAAGACATCGTTCGCCCAGATGATGAAGACATAGAACAGCATCACCCACGGATTCCACGTCTCGCCGGAGATGATCGGGAAGTAGAGCATCAGCGAGAGCGGCAGCGCCACATAGACGACACCCAAAAGGGTTGCGGCGATATTTCCCGCGGGATTCTCCCGCTGCCGGAAGAGCTCGCAGATGAACATCACGGGCAACAGCAGCAGCATGAAGGCCATGCCGCTGCCGAACGCATGGCTGCCGCTGCCCAGAATCTGGATGTCGTCGCAGACGAACGCAAAGTTCAGGGCGAAGAGCACCACGCCGGCAACAAGCCCCAGAAAACGCTGCGGGGCGTTTCCCTGTTTCTCGGCCAGCGCATAGAACTCCGCCATGCCGACGATCAGCAGCAACAGCAGCAGCACGCCGAAACTCCATTGTGTCCAGAGGATCGCCCACAGAACCACGGCAGCCAGCAAAATGCCGCTCCAGGTCCGGATCCAAAAGTTCTTCATTTTTTCACGCATCGGTTTTCAAGGGTCAAGCAGGTTTCCTATTTCTGTTCCGGCGTTTGTTCCGGCGTTTCGCGGCTTCCGACCGGGGCATTTGTCCCCGCATCCTTCGCCGCCGGAGTCCCGGACTCCCCGACCGCAGCCGCGTTCTTGTCGGCCACGGCATCCGCCGCCTTGTCAGCAGCCGGTTTCGCATCGGCGGCCGATTTTGCATCAGCGGCCGCAGCTTCGCGGCGCTCCCGTTCGATGTCCTTCTTGCGCTTGCCGAAGATCCGCTCCACGTCCTCCGTGAAGACCACCTCCCGCTGCAAAAGCAGTTCGGCCAGTTCCTTCAAACCCTCGCGGTGCTCTTTCAGCACCTGCTCGGCCATCTTGTAGGCCCGGTCGATCACCTGCCGCGCCTCGGCGTCGATCTGCTGCGCCGTCTTCTCGGAGTAGGGTTTCGTGAACGACATGTCGCTCTGACCCGTCGAGTCGTAGTACGACAGCGTACCCACCTGCTCGCTCATGCCGTAGTAGGCAACCATGGCGTAGGCCTGTTTGGTGACCCGTTCCAGGTCGTTCAGCGCCCCGGTCGACACCTCGCCGAAGGTCAGCTGCTCCGACACGCGCCCGCCCAGCGTCGCCGCCAGCTCGTCCATCAGCTGCTCGCGCGTGGTGATCTGACGCTCCTCCGGCAGGTACCACGCCGCTCCCAGCGCCTTCCCGCGCGGAATGATCGTCACCTTGATCAGCGGACTGGCGTTTTCCAGAATCCAGCTCACCGTGGCATGCCCCGCCTCATGGTAGGCGATCACGCGCTTCTCCTCTTCGGTGATGATCTTGTTCTTGCGTTCCAGTCCTCCGATGATCCGGTCGATGGCCGCCAGAAAGTCCTCCTTCGAGACATATTTCTTGTTGTGGCGCGCCGCAATCAGCGCCGCCTCGTTGCAGACGTTCGCGATGTCGGCACCCGAGAATCCGGGGGTCTGGCGCGCCAGGAACGAGCGGTCCAGCGCCGGGTCGAGCTTCAACGGACGCAGGTGCACGTCGAAGATCTCCTCGCGCTCCTTCACGTCGGGAAGTCCCACCTCGATCTGGCGGTCGAAACGTCCCGCACGCATCAGCGCCTTGTCCAGAATGTCGGCACGGTTCGTCGCCGCCAGTACGATCACGCCCGTATTGGTCTGGAAACCGTCCATCTCCGTGAGCAGCTGGTTCAGCGTGTTTTCGCGTTCGTCGTTCCCCGAGAAACCGGCATTCTTCCCGCGCGCACGCCCGATGGCGTCGATCTCGTCGATGAAGACGATGCACGGAGCCTTCTGCTTGGCCTGCTCGAAGAGGTCGCGCACGCGAGACGCCCCCACGCCGACGAACATCTCCACGAAGTCCGAACCCGAAATCGAGAGGAACGGAACGTTCGCCTCGCCCGCAACGGCCTTGGCCAGCAGCGTCTTGCCCGTACCCGGAGGGCCCACAAGCAGGGCCCCTTTCGGGATTTTGGCACCCAGCTCCCTGTACTTGTCGGCCTTTTTGAGGAAATCCACGATCTCCATGATCTCCACCTTGGCCTCTTCCAGCCCGGCCACATCCTTGAATGTCACCCGCTTGGAGTTGTCCTTGTCGAAGACCTGCGCCTTGGCCTTGCCGACGTTCATGATCCCTCCGCCTCCGCCGGCTCCGGCTCCCCGGGCCATCGAGCGCATCACGAAGATCCACACCCCGATGATGAGCACCCACGGCAGCAGATTGACCAGCAACGAAGTCCAGTCGTCGCGCTTGTTGGCGTATTCCACCTGCACCTTCGTGCCCAGACGGGTTTCGGCGGCATTCAGATCCTCACGGAACGAATCCACGGAGCCGATCGTAAAGATCAGTTGGGGCCCCACGTCGGGCAGGCGGCGCAGCCGTTTGTCCAAAGTATCGTTGCGGTATTTCTCGACCGCCTCCTTTTTCAAAAAAATCTGCGCCTGGTCCTTGTTCAGGATGAGGATCTTCTCCACATCGCCCCGCTCGACCATCGGCTGGACCGTCGTCCAGTTGCTCTCGATCGGCCGGTCGTCGGAAGACCCGAACAGATAGTAGCCCAGAATCAGCGCCGCAAGCACTCCGTAGATCCACAGCAGTGAGAACCGCGGCATGTTCATTTTCGGATTATTGTTGTTTCTGTTTGGTCTCTGTACCATATCTCACGCTTCATATTCATATTTCACCATCGGGGCATCGGCCCAGAGCTCTTCGAGCTTGTAGAAACTGCGCAGCTCGGTCTGGAAGATGTGGACCACGACATCCACATAGTCCATGGCGATCCACACGGCATTCTGCTGGCCCTCGATGCGCCAAACCTTCTCGCCCAGCGTTTCGAGCACCTTCTCCTCGATGCCGTCGGCAATGGCCGCCACCTGCGTCGTGGAGTCGGCATTGCAGACCACGAAATGCGAGCAGATGGCGCCGTCGAAGCCCGAAAGGTCCAACGATACAATATTCTTACCCTTTTTATCCTCAATCGCGCTGACGATCGTTTCGATCAGTTTGTCCATAAATTTCAAAATAGGCGTATATAACCTTGCAAAGGTACGAAAAGAGAATGATATTTGAAAATTACCGGCAAAAAAACACATTGCATCCATCCAAACCGTCGGCAAGCGGCAGAAGAAAAACCGATTGCGAGCTTCCGTCACAAACCACAGACAAAAAACCGGGTACAATCGGCTCCGGCTTTTCGAAAAATCCCCGATACGACCTGACGTATCGGGGATTTTCAACTTTTCCGGAGCATCGGACATCCTTCGCATCCGGGTTCACGAGCGCGACTGTTCCACACACGCGAGAATCGTGTCGGTCAGCACCTTGATGATCGAATTCTTTACATACGTCCGGCGTACAGCCACCGCGATCTTGCGCGACATCGCTCCCTTGGCCAGCGTCTTCAACCGATCCCGGCGGTCCGAAGGTATGAACTCCACCGACATCTCCGGAACAATCGTCAGACACGACGTGCAGTCCACAATCCGCATCAGCGTGTCCAACGACCCCGATTCGAACGAGTAGTGCGTCGGCATCGAACGCCGCGCCTGGCACAACTCGATGATCTGGTCCCGCATACAGTTCCCGGGACTCAAAATCACCAGATCCTTCAGGTCGATATCCTCGATGCGGATGTTCTGGCGCTCGTAAAGCGGATTCTCCGGCGACACGTAGGCATAAAACCGGTCGTTGAAGAGTTCCTGCTCGAAGATCCCCTCGCCGCACGTCCCGCTCGCGACCAGCGCCGCGTCGATCCGGTCCCGCTTCAACGCCTCGACGATCTCCGAGGTGATCATCTCCGAAATCTCCAATTCCACCTTCGGGTACTCTCGCACGAACGTCGGAATGAACTTGTGAAGCAGGTACGGTGCAATCGTCGGGATCACGCCCAGCCGCAGCTTCCCGGCCGTCTCGCCCTTCAACTCCGCCACGGCCTCCCGGATGCAGTTGTAGGCTTTCAGCGTCTCGCGCGCCCGGTCCAGCACCACCGCCCCCGCCTCTGTCGGGATCACAGGCTTCTTCGAGCGGTCCAGAAGAACCACCCCCAACTCCTCTTCCAGCGACTTGATCTGCATGCTCAACGACGGCTGCGTCACGAAACAGTGTTCGGCAGCCTGCGAAAAACTGCCGCAGTTGGCGACAGCCAACAGGTATTCGAGTTGAATGATGGTCATAACGGGTGTTTATTTTCTACGACAAATATATAAAATTAATCTATATCCACAAACTTTTTTAGGTCGCCCGCCCGCTTTTTCGTATGTTTGCCGTTAAAATGTACACTTTCTGAATATGGCTAAAATCATCCTCACCGGCGACCGTCCCACGGGCCGGCTCCATCTGGGACACTTCGTCGGTTCGCTCCGACGTCGCGTGGAACTCCAAAACTCGGGCGAATTCGACCGCATCTTCATCATGATCGCCGATGCCCAGGCCCTCACCGACAACGCCGACAACCCCGAAAAGGTGCGCCAGAACATCATCGAGGTTGCGCTGGATTACCTCTCGGTGGGTCTCGACCCCGCCAAATCGACGCTCTTCATCCAGTCGCAGGTCCCCGAACTCTGCGAACTGGCCTTCTACTACATGAATCTGGTGACCGTGCAGCGGCTGCAACGCAATCCGACCGTCAAGGCCGAGATCCAGATGCGCGGGTTCGCCGAGGGCGCCGTCGAGGGTGACACCTCACAGCGGCAGGGAATCCCCGTCGGGTTCTTCACCTACCCCATCAGCCAGGCCTCGGACATCACCGCCTTCCGCGCAACGACCGTCCCCGTAGGCGAGGACCAGGAGCCGATGATCGAGCAGACCCGCGAGATCGTCCACAAGTTCAACGCCGTCTACGGCGAGACGCTCACGATGCCCGAGATCCTGCTGCCCGACAACGCCGCCTGCCTGCGCCTGCCCGGCACGGACGGCAAAGCCAAAATGTCGAAATCGCTCGGTAACTGCATCTACCTCTCCGACACGGCCGACGAGGTCAAGAAGAAGGTCATGGGCATGTACACCGATCCGGACCACCTGCGCGTGGAGGATCCCGGCAAGGTCGAGGGCAACACGGTCTTCACCTACCTCGATGCGTTCAGCCGCCCGGAGCACTTCGCCAAATACCTCCCCGAATACGCCTCGCTCGACGAGTTGAAGGCACACTACCGCCGCGGAGGACTCGGAGACGTGAAGGTCAAGCGCCTGCTCATCGCCATCCTCAACGAGACCCTCGACCCCATCCGCGAACGCCGCCACTACTACGAGGCCCGCATCGGCGAGGTCTACGACGTGCTCCGAAAGGGTTCCGAAACGGCCCGCGCCGCAGCTGCCGAAACCCTTGCCGACGTCCGGCGCGCCATGAAGATCGACTACTTCGAGGACGAGGCGCTGATCGCCGAACAGGCCCGACAATACGCCGCTTCGGAACGCTGATCCCCCGGACAACATGGCATTCCGCACCGACCGTATCTACCCGGCTTTCCTGCGACTGACCAGAAGGCTCTCGAACCGCCAGATGATGATGCTGCTGGCGGTGGTGGTCGGTGTGCTCGCCGGCCTGGGGACCTACCTCTTCGAGGTGCTGCTCTACGCCATCAAGAACGGACTGACGAACTGGTTCCCCGTAGACAGCGCGCACTTCCTCTTCCTGATCTACCCCGCCGTGGGTATCATTCTGGCGACGCTCTTCGTCAAGTACGTCGTCCGCGACAACATCTCCGAAGGCGTGACGCGCGTCCTCTACGCCATGTCGCGCCGCAACTCCCGCATCGCCGGGCACAACTGCTGGACATCGGTCGTCGGAGGCGCCACAACCATCGGATTCGGCGGTTCGGTGGGGCCCGAGGCCCCGATCGTCCTCACCGGAGCCGCCATCGGCTCCAACGTCGGACGCCTCGCAAGGCTCAACTACAAGCACACCACGCTGCTGCTCTGCTGCGGCGCCGGAGCCGCCCTCGCGGCCATCTTCAAGGCCCCGATCACCGGCGTGGTCTTCGTCCTGGAAATCCTCATGCTCGACATCACGGCCGCATCGGTCATCCCGCTGCTCATCGCCTCGATCACTGCAACCACGATGGCCTTCATGCTCCGCGGATTCGACCCCATTCTGGCCGTGACGCTCGCCCCGGAGGACGCCTTCGAACTGTGGCAGATCCCGCTGTTCATCCTTCTCGGAGGGCTGTGCGGACTTATGGCCTGGTACTTCACCTCGATGAACGCGCGTATCGGCGGATTCTTCAAGAAGATCGACAAGCAGTACAAAAAGTGGATCTGGGGCGGCGCAATCCTCGGCATCCTGATCTTCGTATTCCCGCCCCTCTACGGCGAAGGTTACGAGGGATTCACCTCCCTGATGCACGGAAACGCACAGGAGCTCTTCGACAACTCGCTCTTCTACCGGTTCCGCGACATCGACTGGGTCGTCCTCCTCTTCGTCATCGCCACGATGTTCTTCAAGGTCATCGCCATGTCGGCAACCAACGCCGCCGGAGGTGTCGGCGGAACCTTCGCTCCGTCGCTTTTCGTCGGAGCCTTCACCGGAGCCTCCCTGGCACTCGTCTGCAACATGCTCTTCCACTGGGAGGTCTCGATCGTCTCGTTTACGCTCGTCGGTATGGCCGGCGTCATGGCCGGCGTCATGAACGCCCCCCTGACCTCGATCTTCCTCATCGCAGAACTCTCCAACGGCTACGGGCTCTTCATCCCCCTGATGATCACCGCCTGCATCTCCTTCGCCGTGAACTACTACCTCGACCCCGACTCGATCTACACCAAGCAGCTCCGGCAAAAGGGCGAACTGCTCACCCACGACAAGGACCAGTCGGTATTCGTCTTCCTGAAACTCGACGAACTGATGGAGACCGACTTCCTGCGCATCAAGGAGAACATGACCCTGGGCGACATCGTGCACATCATCTCCACCGCCCGACGCAACATCTTCCCCGTGATCGACAACTTCGGACGACTGCTCGGCGTCGTGCAGCTGGATGACCTGCGCGAAGACATGTTCAAACACGAAAAATACGGACACCCGATCTCGGACTACATGATTCAGCCGCCGGACCGGATCCTCGAACACGAGTCGATCCAGAGCGTCATGGAGAAGTTCGAGGACAAGCATACGTGGATGCTCCCCGTCGTCGACAAGCAGAACCGTTATCTGGGATTCATCTCCAAATCGCGGATCCTGAACGCCTACCGCGAACAGCTGGTACGAATCCAGCAGTAGGAAGGAGCCAAAGGGTGAGCGGTTTTCCCGACGGATGAGGCAACACGCCATGCCGAAGCCCCGCGGCCAAAGGCCGCGCTTACAAATCTACCCTCCCCTAAATCCCCTCCTCGGAGGGGACTTGGAGGAAGGAGCCGAAGGGTGAGCGGTTTTCCCGACGGATGAGGCAACACGCCATGCCGAAGCCCCGCGGCCAAAGGCCGCGCTTACAAATCTACCCTCCCCTAAATCCCCTCCTCGGAGGGGACTTGGAGGAAGGAGCCGAAGGGTGAGCGGTTTTCCCAACGGATGAGGCAACACGCCATGCCGAAGCCCCGCGGCCAAAGGGTGAGCGGGGTTCCCGACGGATAACGTGACACGCCATGCCGAAGCCCCGCGGCACCGAATTTTACCGTTGCTCCGTCCGCTCCCCGAAACCAAATACCTTAATCCGCTTAATAACGCACTTCCCATGATCTCCTTCGAAAAACCCTCGTGGGCCGACGAACTCGACTGCGCCGTCACGCTCTGCGACACGCAGGGAATCGTCCGCTACCAGAACGACCGCTCCGTTGCCGTGAACGGCGATGTCCGGGGTCAGTCGCTCTTCCCCTGCCACAACGAACGCTCGCGCGGAATCATCCGCCGGCTGCTCGAAACCGGCGGCAGGAACGTCTACACGATCGAAAAGCGCGGTGTCCGCAAACTCATCTACCAGACCGTCTGGCGCGAAGCGGGCGAGGTGTGCGGACTCGCGGAATTCTCGATGGAGATCCCCGGCGAGATGCCCCACTATATCCGGAACTGACCACAAAAGAGACCCGAAAGATGCTCCATTTCGACTGCGACTACATGGAGGGCGCGCATCCCGAAGTGATGCGCCGCCTCGTCGAGACCAACCTCGAAGAGACCCCCGGTTACGGCTGCGACCCCTACACGGCCCATGCCCGGGAACTCATCCGCCGGGAGTGCCAGGCCCCCGGAGCCGGGATCCACTTCCTGGTGGGCGGCACCCAGACCAACGCCACCGTCATCGACGGACTGCTGCGCCGCCACGAAGGGGTGCTGGCCGCCGAATCGGCCCACATCAACGTCCACGAGGCCGGGGCAATCGAGGCCGCCGGACACAAGGTCCTCACCCTGCCCCAGTACGATGGCAAGGTTCGGGCCGGCGACGTCGAACGCTTCATCGACACGTTCTACCGCGACGAGACCTGGCCGCACATGGTCGTCCCCGGAATGCTCTATATCTCGCACCCCACCGAATTCGGGACACTGTACAGTCTCGAAGAACTGGAAGAACTCCACGCCGTCTGCCGGCGCCGTTCGATCCCGCTCTACCTCGACGGCGCACGGCTCGCCTATGCGCTGGCAGCCGAAGGCTCCACCCCTTCGCTCCCCGACATCGCACGGCTGTGCGACGTCTTCTACATCGGAGGAACCAAGACCGGAACGCTCTTCGGCGAGGCCGTCGTCATCACCCGCCCCGAACTGCTGCCCCACTTCTTCACCCTCGTCAAGCAGCACGGCGCCCTGATGGCCAAAGGACGGCTGGCCGGCATCCAGTTCGAGACGCTCTTCACCGACGGACTCTACCTGCGGATTGCCCGTCAGGCCATCACCACGGCCATGAAGCTGAAAGCGGCGATGCTCGACAAGGGATACCGGCTCTACATCGACTCACCGACCAACCAGCAGTTCTTCGTCCTGCCGAACCGCGAAATCGACCGGTTGAGCCGGTATGCCACCTTCGAATTGTGGGGGCCGCGCGGTGAGGAGGAGACCGTCGTGCGCTTCGTCACCAGCTGGGCCACCGAAGAGCGGCAGATCGACGAACTGATCGCCCGGCTCTGAACGAAGAGATAACTTTTTTGTCGTGTTTATTTGCTATTTTGTAAAGTTTATTTTACATTTGCAGCAGCAGGCGGGAGAAGTGCGCACCTCCGGCTGCCTGCGCAAACCGACAAAACAAACTGCATCATGAACAAAATGTTGTTACTGCCCCATTCGTTCAAGCGGATCGGATGGGTGCTCTTCATCCCGACACTTCTGCTGGGAGTGCTGATGTACTTCGACGGATTCAACGGATTCCCGACATTCCTGCTGCCCGACTCATTCGCTCCGACCCGGGACTTCTCCCGACTCTGGAACAACATCGTCATCATCGGCATCCTGCTCGGCGTCCTCTTCATCTGCTGCTCGCGCGAACGCGTCGAGGACGAACTCATCGCCCGCATCCGTCTCAATGCCCTGCTCGCGGCGCTCTATGTCACCGCAGGCATCTCCATCCTCTCCGCGCTGGTGCTCTACGACCTGAACTATCTCACGTTCATGATTTTCAATCTCTTCCTGCTGCCCGTACTCTTCCTCATCTTCGAACGGGTCATGCTGTGGAAACTCGGGAAGGAGGCGGCGCATGAAGAATAGGATCCGGGTCGGACGCGCCGAGGTGCGCATGACCCAGCAACAACTGGCCGGGGCCGTGGGCGTGAGCCGTCAGACGATCAACGCCATCGAGGCGGGGAAGTTCGTCCCGTCGACCGTACTGGCGCTGAAAATCGCACGGACATTCGGCAAGCCCGTCGAGGAGCTCTTCCAGTTGGAGGAGGGGGAATGACCCGCCGGACCGAACCCGTACCAAAAAGAGGAAGGCCCGGATCTCCGAGCCTTCCTCTTTTTCTCCTCCCGCCCCCTGACGGCGAAAACCGACCCGTCAGAGTTTAATGTCGTAGATCTGGATCACACCGGCGAGTTTTCCCGATTCGTCGGTCACCAGCAGCGACGTCACCTTGTTGCGCGTCATCATCTTCTCCGCCTCGATCAGCTTCTCGGTCGGGGCAATCGTCTTCGGATGCGGCGTGGCGATGTCCATCGCCCGGATGTTGAAGAATTCGCCCCGCAGCCGCTCCATCGCCCGGCGCACGTCGCCATCCGTCACGATACCCTCGATGCGGTCGCCGTCGCAGATCACGATCAGGCCCAGACCGCCCTTCGAAATGGCATGGATCATCTCCGCAGCCGGGCAGTCGGGCGAAACGACCGGCAGGTCGTGGTCCCGCATGACGTTCCCCACGGTCATCAGCAGGCGCCGCCCCAGGCTGCCCCCCGGATGCAGACGGGCGAAATCGACGCTCGTGAAGCCTCGCAAGTCCATCAGCGACACGGCCAGCGCATCGCCCATGGCGATCTGTGCCGTGGTCGACGACGTCGGGGCCAGGTGCAGGATGCAGGCCTCTTCCTCGACCCGCACGTTCAGGTGCACGTCCGAGTTCTTCGCCAGCGCCGAGTCGGGATTCCCCGTCATCGAGATCAGCCGGTTGCCGTTCGAGTGGATGAAAGGCACGATTTTCAGGATCTCGTCCGTCTCGCCCGAATAGGAGAGCGCCAGCACGATGTCCTCCTTCGAAATCATGCCCAGGTCGCCGTGGAACGCTTCGCCCGGGTGGAGGAAGAAACTCGGCGTTCCCGTCGAGGCGAGCGTCGCAGCGATCTTGCGACCCACAAGGCCCGATTTGCCCATGCCCGTCACGATGCACTTGCCGTGGCTCGCCAGGATCAGCTCCACGGCCCGCGCAAACGAATCGTCGAGCGTCTCTTCCAGATGGCGCAGCGACAGCATCTCGGTATGCAACGCCTTGCGTGCCACCGTCAGAATTTGGGATTTCGTCGTATCGGTCATGTCGGTCAAAGCAAAGATTCGATCAGCGGTTCCAGATCATCGAGCCGCAGCATGTTCGCGGCATCGCTCAAACCCCGGTCCGGATCGGGGTGCACCTCGAAGAAGAAGCCGTTGGCTCCGAACGCCTTCGCGGCATGCGCCATCGCCGGGACGAACTCGCGGTTGCCGCCCGTCTTGCCGCCCGCCGCGCCGGGGCGCTGCACCGAGTGCGTGCAGTCCATGATGACCGTCGGAGCGATATGCAGCATGTCGGGAATGTTGCGGAAGTCGACCACCAGGTTGTTGTAGCCGAACGAGTTGCCGCGTTCGGTGAGCCACACCTCCCGGGCTCCCGCCTCGCGCGCCTTCTCGTAGGGGTACTGCATGTCCACCCCCGAGAGGAACTGCGCCTTCTTGATGTTCACCGTGCGGCCGGTCTTCGCCGCAGCCACCAACAGGTCGGTCTGCCGGCACAGGAACGCCGGGATCTGGATCACGTCGACCACCTCGCCCGCCGGCGCGGCCTGCCACGATTCGTGGATGTCCGTCAGGAGTTTCAGCCCCCATTTCGCCCGCACGTCCGCCAGCATTCGGAGCCCCTTTTCGAGCCCCGGGCCGCGGAACGACGCGATCGACGTCCGGTTGGCCTTGTCGAACGACGCCTTGAAGATGATCTCCGTCCCGAGCCGGCGGTTGATCGCCGCCAGGCGTTCGGCCACCGCGTCCAGCAGTTCGGCCGATTCGATGACACAGGGTCCTGCAATGAGTTTCATAACGCTTATCGGTTGAATTCGGGATGTTGTTTCAGGAACGCTTCGGCACGGGCCAGATCCTCCGGGGTGTCGATCCCCACGGTCTCGGCATCCGTGATGCCCACACCTATTTTATATCCGTTTTCCAGCCAGCGCAGCTGTTCGAGCGACTCGGCCAGTTCCAAAGGCGACTGCGGCAGGGTCGTGACCTTGCGCAGCACCTCCGAGCGGAAGGCGTAAATGCCGATGTGCTTGTAGAAGGTGTGTTTCGCCAGCCACTCCCCGCGCGGGACGTTCCGCAGGTAGGGAATCACCGAACGCGAAAAATAGACGGCCTGCGACTGCGCATCGAGCACCACCTTCGGGGAGTTGGGGTTTTCCAGCGCGGCAAGTCCGTCGCTCTCCGAGAAGGGTTTCACCAGCGTGGCGATGTCGGTCGCGGGGTTTTCGAAGCAGTGTTTCAGCGCTTCGAGCTGCTCGCGGCGGATGAAGGGTTCGTCGCCCTGCACGTTGACCACCACGTCGTACGCACGTCCCTGCTTGTCGTAGGCCTCCCGGCAGCGGTCCGTACCGCTGCGGTGCGCCGTCGAAGTCATCTCGACCTTCCCGCCGAACGCCCGCACGGCGTCGTAGATCCGCTCATCGTCCGTGGCCACCACGGCATCGTCCAGCACCCCGGCGACCTGTTCGTAGACCCGCTGGATCACGGGTTTGCCGCCCAGCAGCGCCAGTGGTTTGGCCGGGAAGCGTGTCGACGCATAGCGCGCCGGGATGATTGCAATGAATGTCAAAGGCATGGTTATATTATAAATATCCTTATAAAATTACTTTTCAGGGCAACTCGCTCCCGTCCGCCGCTGCTCGCGGCCCGTGGCCACGAATCCAAATCCCCTCCGCGGAGGGGACTTTATGAGGGAAGCCTTTTCCGAAGAATGGAAGGTCGGAACTTTCAGATCGCCATTATCCTCAAATGCTCAACACTCAATTTTCCATTTTCAATTCTCCATTCTCCATTTGGAAAACTACTCCAACGCCAGCGCCAGCACCTCGTCGTTCGTCCGCACGTAGTGGAACGTCAGACCCTCGACGTACTCCGCCTTGATCTCCGCAATGTCCTTGCGGTTCTCCTCCGAAAGGATCAGCTCCGTAATGCCGGCCCGCTTGGCCGCCAGAATCTTCTCCTTCACGCCGCCGACCGGCATCACCCGGCCCCGCAGCGTCGTCTCGCCCGTCATGGCGATCCGCTCCTTCACCTTGCGGCCCGTGTAGGTCGAGACGATCGACGTCACCATCGTAATGCCCGCCGAGGGGCCGTCCTTCGGGATCGCACCCTCCGGAACGTGGATGTTGATGTCGTTCGTTTCGAACAGCTTCGGGTCGATGTTCAGCTCCTTGTGGTGAGCCATCACCCACTCGTGCGCAATCGTCGCCGACTCCTTCATCACGTCGCCCAGATTGCCCGTCAGGCTGATCTTGCCCTTGCCCGGCGTCAGGCACGACTCGATGTAGAGGATGTCGCCCCCGACCTCGGTCCACGCCAGGCCCGTCACGACACCCGTCATGCCGCCCACCTCGTACTCCTCACGCAGGAACTTCGGCATCCCGAGGATCTTTTCCAGATCCTTTTTCGAGATCTCCGGAGCGAACGTCTCGTCGAAGGCGATCTGCTTGGCCCGCGCCCGCGCGATCTTCGCCAGATGCTTGTCCAGCGAGCGGACGCCCGCCTCGCGCGTATAGCACGAGATGATCTCCTCGACCACCTCCGGCGTCAGGGTCATCTCCTGCTCCTTGATGCCGTGGGCCTCGCGCTGCTTCGGAAGCAGGTGGTCCAGCGCAATGCGCACCTTCTCCTCCACGAGGTAGCCCGGAATGTTGATCATCTCCATGCGGTCGCGCAACGCCGGGGCGATGTTCCCCACGTTGTTCGCCGTGGCGATGAACAGCACCTTCGAGAGGTCGTACTCCATGTCGATATAGTTGTCGTGGAAGGTCGTGTTCTGCTCCGGGTCCAGCACTTCGAGCAGCGCGCTCGACGGGTCCCCGTGGTTCGAGACCGTCACCTTGTCCACCTCGTCGAGGATGATCACCGGATTCGACGACCCGCAGCGCTTGATCGTCTGGATGATCCGCCCCGGCATCGCACCGATGTAGGTGCGGCGGTGTCCGCGGATCTCCGACTCGTCGTGCAGGCCGCCCAGCGAAATGCGCCCGAACTTGCGGCCCAGCGCCGCGGCCACCGACTTGCCCAGCGACGTCTTGCCCACGCCCGGAGGGCCGTAAAGGCAGAGGATCGGCGATTTCAGGTCGCCTTTCAGCTTGATGACCGCCAGGTGTTCGAGGATCCGCTCCTTCACCTCGTCGAGTCCGAAGTGGTCGTGGTCCAGCTGTTCGCGGGCGCACGTCAGGTCGAGGTTGTCCTTCGTGACGTCGTTCCACGGCAGTTCCAGCAGCAGTTGCAGGTAGGTCATCTGCACCGAATACTCCGCAACCGCCGGGTTCAGCCGCTCGACCTTCTGCAACTCCTTCTCGAAGGTCTCGCCCACCTCCTTCGGCCAGTTCTTCTTCCTGGCCTCCTCGCGCAGCTTCTCGATGTCGGCATCCGGGCCGTCGCCCAGTTCGTCCTGAATCGTGCGCATCTGCTGTTGCAGGTAGTAGTCCCGCTGCTGCTTGTCGATCTCCTGCTTGACGCGCTCCTGGATCTGGCTCTTCAACTCGGCCAGCTGCTGCTCCCGGATCAGGATCTCCAACAGCTTCCGCGCACGTGCCAGCAACCCCGGGGCTTCGAGCAGCGACTGCCGGTCTTCGTCCGTGAGCTCCATGTTCGAGCAGATGAAGTTGATGATCCCCCGCTTCGAGTCGATGTTCTTGATGGCGAAGGCCGCCTCCTTGGGCATCGACGGCGAGACGTTGATGATGTTCAGCGCCACGTCGCGGATCGAGTCGACCAGCGCTTCGAACTCGATGCTCTTCACGTCGGGCGTCGAGTCCCGCAGCGCCACGACCCGTGCCTTGAAATAGGGTTCCGTAGCGATATATTCCGTGATCTCGATCTTTTCCAGACCGTTCAGGATCACCGTCAGGTTGCCGTTCGGCATTTCCAGGATCTTGATGATCCGCGCCGCCGTGCCGACCTTGTACATGTCGTCCGGCGAGGGGTCCTCGACCTCGCTCTCGCGTTGCAGCACGGCGCCCAGCATCCCCCCTTCGGCATTCACCGCGCGCACCAGCGAGATGCTCTTGTCGCGGCCCACCGTGATCGGCGTGATGGCCCCCGGAAAGAGGACCGACGAACGAAGCGTCAGAATCGGTATGATCTCCGGAACCTCAACCTCCTCGACCGGCTCGTCGCCGCCCGTTACGATCGGGATCACCCGATGCTTGCCGTCGAGCAGCTCGGGTGCAAGGTTCAGGTCGTCCGTTTCAATGATTTCAATCTTATCTTTTTTGCTCATAATGTCCTTACCTATATAGAATGTCGCAAAGGTAACGTTTTTTCGCTGATTTTATTTCATCTTTGACAGATTGTTAATAACTTTGCCTGCCCGAAAAAGTTCGGAAACCCTTTTTAAACCCATAATGCGTTATGCAAATCGCTGACAAATACGCTCCGCAACAAATCGAAGCCAAATGGTACGACTATTGGATCGACCACAAGCTCTTCCACTCGGAACCCGATGAACGCGAACCCTATACGATCGTCATCCCGCCCCCCAACGTCACCGGCATGCTCCACATGGGGCACATGCTCAACAACACCTTGCAGGACGTTCTCGTCCGCCGCGCCCGCATGTCCGGGAAGAACGCATGCTGGGTCCCCGGCATGGACCACGCCTCGATCGCCACGGAGGCCAAAGTCGTCGCCATGCTCCGCGAAAAGGGAATCGAGAAGGCGTCGCTCTCGCGTGACGAATTCCTGAAATACGCCTGGGAGTGGAAGGAGAAGTACGGCGGCGTCATCCTCCGGCAGCTGCGCAAGCTCGGCGCCTCGTGCGACTGGGACCGCACCTGCTTCACGATGGACGACATCCGCACGGAGAGCGTCCTGCGCGTCTTCTGCGACCTCTACGACAAGGGCAAGATCTACCGCGGCGTCCGCATGGTCAACTGGGACCCCGCCGCACAGACCGCCCTCTCCGACGAGGAGGTCATCTTCAAGGAGTCGCACGGAAAGCTCTACTACCTGCGCTACAAGGTCGAGGGATCGGACCGCACGATCATCGTCGCCACGACCCGTCCCGAGACCATCCTCGGCGATACGGGCCTCTGCGTCAACCCCAACGACCCGCGCTATCAGGACCTCCCGGCCGACGCCCGCGTCATCGTGCCGCTCGTCGGACGCTCGATCCCCGTCATCCGCGACGAGTATGTCGACATCGAGTTCGGCACCGGAGCCCTGAAAGTGACCCCGGCGCACGACGTCAACGACTACATGCTCGGGGAAAAATACGGACTGGAATCCATCGACATCTTCAACGACGACGGAACGATCAACGACAAGGTCGGCCTGTACGTCGGACAGGACCGTTTCGATGTCCGCCGCCGGATCGAGAAGGACCTCGATGCCGCCGGGCTCCTCGAAAAGACCGAGGAGTACACCAACAACGTCGGCTATTCGGAGCGCACGGGCGTCGCCATCGAGCCGAAACTCTCGATGCAGTGGTTCCTCTCGATGAAGGAGCTCGCCGAGCCCGCAACGCGCGCCGTCATGGAGGACGCCATCCGCTTCGTGCCCGAAAAGTACAGGAACACCTACCGCTACTGGATGGAGAACATCAAGGACTGGTGCATCTCGCGCCAGCTGTGGTGGGGACAGCGCATCCCGGCGTGGTACCTCCCCAAAGGAGGCTTCGTCGTCGCACCCACGCCCGAAGAGGCCCTCGAAAAGGCCCGCGCCAAGGCCGGGGACCCGACGTTGCAGCTCGCCGACCTGCGGCAGGACGAGGACGTGCTCGACACGTGGTTCTCGTCGTGGCTCTGGCCCATTTCGGTTTTCGACGGAATCCGCAACCCCCACAACGCCGAGATCGAATACTACTACCCGACGAACGATCTGGTCACCGCGCCCGACATCATCTTCTTCTGGGTGGCCCGCATGATTATGGCCGGCTATGAATACCGGCAGGACAAGCCCTTCGCCAACGTCTACTTCACGGGCATCGTCCGCGACAAGATCGGCCGCAAGATGTCCAAGCAGCTGGGCAACTCGCCCGACCCGCTCGACCTGATCGCCCGGTACGGCGCCGACGGCGTCCGCATGGCGATGCTCATCAGCTCGTCGGCCGGAAACGACGTGATGTTCGACGAGGCGCTCTGCGAGCAGGGCCGCAACTTCGGCAACAAGATCTGGAACGCCTACCGCCTGGTCAACGGCTGGTCGGTCGACCCGGCCGCCCCGCAGAGCGAAAACAACCGTCTGGCCGTGGCGTGGTTCGAGCAGGCACTCGCCCGCTCGCTCCGCCAGATCGACGAGGATTTCCGTTCGTACCGCATCTCGGAGGCCTTCAAGGAGGTCTACCGCCTCTTCTGGGACGATTTCAGCAGTCTCTACCTCGAAATGGTCAAGCCCGCCTACGGACAGCCGATCGACGCCGCAACGCTCGACGCCACGAAGCACTATTTCGACGCCCTGATACGCATGCTGCACCCCTTCATGCCGTTCGTCACGGAGGAGATCTGGCAGGCCCTCGCGCCGCGCCGCGAAGGCGAGTCGATCTGCGTGGCGCAGATGCCGCAGCCCGCAGCCGGGGATGCCGCCCTGATGGCCCGCTTCGAGCTGGTGAAGGAGATCGTCTCCTCGGTGCGCAACATCCGCAACCAGAAGAACCTCCCCCAGAAGGAGGCCCTCACGCTCCACGTCATCGTCGACGGGAACTACCCCGCGGAGTTCGCCCCCGTGGTGATGAAGATGGCCAATCTCGCGGCCATCGAGCCCGTCACGGAGAAGGATCCCGCCGCCGCGGCCTTCCTCGTCAAGACGACGCAGTACTTCGTGCCGCTGGCCGGGAAGATCGACGCCGAGGCCGAAATCAAAAAGCTCACGGACGACCTGAAATACTACGAGGGATTCCTCGCCTCGGTGATGAAGAAGCTCTCGAACGAGCGATTCGTGCAGTCGGCGCCCGAGAAGGTCGTCGCCAACGAACGCGCCAAGCAGGCCGATGCCGAAGCCAAGATCGCGGCGCTGAAAGAGCAGCTCGCGGCACTGAAATAGACACCGGAACGCCGACCGGGCCAGGGTGCCGAAGCCGAAAGGACCGCCGGGCCGTCGGAAACGGCCAAATCCGAAAGAAGCGGCGCCCCGGGACAGGCGCAAAACAACGGGGCCGACGGTTGCGGCCCGGGCCGCAACCCCACCACCGACCGACCCCCGTCCCCGTGACGGGGGCCTGTCACAAAACAGGAGACCGAACAACAGCGAAAATGCCTTCCATCACGATCTATACCGACGGCTCGGCCCTCGGAAACCCGGGGCCCGGCGGCTACGGCGTGGTGCTCCTTTCGGGGCCCCACCGCAAGGAGCTCTCCCGGGGATTCCGCCTCACGACCAACAACCGGATGGAGCTCACGGCCGTCTGCGTGGCCCTCGAAGCGCTCCGTTTCGAGGGATCGGACGTCGTGATCTACTCCGATTCGAAATACGTCGTCGACGCCGTCACCAAAGGCTGGGTCTTCGGATGGGTGCGCAAGGGATTCGCCGGGAAGAAGAACCCCGACCTCTGGATGCGGTTCCTGCGCGTCTACAACCGCCACCACGTCCGCTTCGTGTGGGTCAAGGGCCACGCCGACACCGTGGAGAACAACCGTTGCGACCAGCTGGCCGTCGCCGCCGCCAACGACCGCGCAAACTGGCTCGAAGACACCGGCTACACGCCCGAACAGGCGTAAAAGAACACGATCCCCGAGCCCGAAATCACTCGAAAGGTCCAATAAAATGCCCTTTCTTTCCGATAATTCTCCGAAAATTCGCGCTTTTTTCGCTTTTCGGGTTATTATCACTATATTTGCAGGAAATTGATGCCGGACCGCAGCCCCCGAAATCCCGCCCCTGCGCGGATCCCCCGACGGACTTCGGACCGGTCGTGAGATTGCGCAACCTCCAAACCCTACGGAATGTTCAAGACTTACATGCGGCTGCTGGGCTTCGCCCGTCCGATCGAAAAATACGCGATCCCCTATTTCTTCTACTCGCTCTTCTATGCGTTGTTCAACTCGCTGACGTTCATGCTGATCATCCCGATCCTGAACACGATGTTCGACGCCAGTTACACCTTCGAGTATGTGGAAAAACTCCCGCCCCTGCAATTCAATCAGGAGTACCTGACCGCCCTCTTCAACTACACCTACTCGCACGTATTCCATGAATACGACCGACAAAACGTCCTGCTCCTGCTGGCCGTCGTCGCCATCATCATCAGCCTGTTGAGCAACCTCTTCCGCTACCTCGGGGCCTGGACCATGGAGAACATGCGCACCCGCACGCTCCAGAAAATGAGAAACGAGATGTTCTCCCGCGTCATGGACATGAACGTCGGATACTTCTCCGACCAGCGCAAGGGCGACATCATCTCGAAAATAACCTCCGACGTCGGCGTCGTCCAGTTCTGCATCACCAACACCCTGCAAGTCTCCTTCCGCGAGCCGTTCCTCATCATCGGATACATCGTCATGATGGTCGCCATCTCGTGGGAACTCGCCCTCTTCTCCATCCTCTTCCTCCCGATCGTGGCCCTGCTCATCGGAAACATCGTCAAGAAGCTCCGACACCCCGCCCGCACCAACCAGAAACGAATGGGCGAAATGGTCGCCACGCTCGACGAATCCCTCGCCGGAATCAAGGTCATCAAGAGCTACAACGCAACCGACTACATCAAACAGAAATACTACGACATCAGCGCCGACCTCGCACGCCTCACCCTCTCGATGGCCCGCCGCCAGCAGCTGGCCTCCCCGATGAGCGAATTCCTCGGAATCACGGCTGTCGGCGTCATCCTCGTATTCGGAGGCTCGCTCGTCTCGGCCGGATCGCTCGACCCCGGAGGATTCATCGCCTTCGTGGCCATCTTCTCCCAGATCACCCGCCCCGTCAGGACCTTCATCGATCAGTTCGCCAACATCAACCAGGGTCTGGCCGCCGGAGAGCGCATCTTCTCGATCATCGACACCAAACCCGAAATCCAGGACAAACCCGACGCCCGCGAACTTACCGGACTGAAAGACAAGATCGAATTCCGCAACGTGCACTTCTCCTACGACGGTTCGCGCGAGGTGATCGACGGCATCTCGTTCGAAATCCGACGCGGGCAGACCGTCGCGCTCGTCGGACCCTCGGGAGGCGGAAAGTCAACCCTCAGCGAACTCCTGCCCCGCTTCTACGACCCCACGAGCGGCGAAATCCTCATCGACGGCATCTCCCTGCGCGACTACACCCAGGAGAGCGTCCGCGCCCACATGAGCGTCGTGGCCCAGGACACCGTGCTCTTCAACGATACGATCGCGAACAACATCGGCATGGGACGCCGCGGCGCCTCGCATGAGGAGATCGTCGAAGCCGCCCGGATCGCCAACGCCGACAGCTTCATCCGCGAATGCCCCGAAGGCTACGACACCAACATCGGAGACCGCGGCACGAAACTCTCCGGAGGCCAGCGACAACGCCTCTCGATCGCACGCGCCGTGCTGAAAAACCCCGACATCCTGATCCTCGACGAGGCCACCTCGGCCCTCGACACCGAGAGCGAAAAACTCGTGCAGGATGCTCTGAACAACCTGCTCAAAGGACGTACCTCGGTGGTCATCGCACACCGCCTGTCGACCATCCACAACGCCGACCTGATCATCGTCGTCGACCACGGACGCATCGCCGAGCAGGGCACCCACGCCGAACTCATGGAGCGGAACGGCATCTACGCCAAGTTGATCGAGATGCAGTCGTTCGACTGATCCGGCCGCCGGCACCGGCCGCCGAAAGCAGACCGCAGACATCGGCCGCAGACACCGGCCGCAGACACCGGCCGCAGTGCCAAAACACCCTCCGGGCCGCCGTTCCGCAGCGAACAGGCGGCCCGGAGTGTCGTTTCCCGGCCCGCAGGGAACGGTTTCGAGGCAAGGTTGCAACGTTTTCCAATCTTTTTATTATCTTTGCGGGTTGTCAACATGCAGCGAAAAAATTTTCTTACCGATATGAAGTTCAAGGAGTATAAAGGACTCGACCTGGCAGGCACCGCCGCCGACGTGCTCGGAGAATGGGATGCCCGCGACACCTTCCACAAAAGCATCGAAACCCGCGGGGGACACCCGACGTTCGTATTCTACGAGGGCCCCCCTTCGGCAAACGGCATGCCCGGAATCCACCACGTCATGGCCCGCACCATCAAGGACGTATTCTGCCGCTACAAAACCCAGCAGGGATACCTCGTCCACCGAAAGGCCGGATGGGACACCCACGGACTGCCCGTCGAACTGGGCGTCGAGAAGAAACTCGGAATCACCAAGGAGGATATCGGAAAGAAGATCTCCATCGAGGAGTACAACCGCACGTGCCGCGAAGCCGTCATGGAGTTCACCGGCATGTGGGAGAACCTCACCCGCAAGATGGGATACTGGGTCAACATGGACGACCCCTACATCACCTACGACAACAAGTACATCGAGTCGCTGTGGTGGCTGCTGAAACAGCTCTACGACAAGGGGCTGCTCTACAAGGGCTACACCATCCAGCCCTACTCGCCCGCGGCCGGAACCGGGCTCTCGACCCACGAGCTGAACCAGCCCGGCTGCTACCGCGACGTCAAGGACACGACGGTCGTGGCGCAGTTCCGCATCCGCAACCCCAAGCCCGAAATGGAGGGCTGGGGAACCCCGGTCTTCCTGGCCTGGACCACCACGCCCTGGACCCTGCCCTCGAACACGGCCCTCTGCGTCGGCCCGAAGATCGACTACGTCGCCGTGCGCAGCTACAACCCCTACACGGGTGAGAAGATGACCGCCGTGGTGGCCAAAGCCCTCCTGAACGCACACTTCAACAAGAAGGCCGAAGGCATCGCGCTGGATGAGTACAAGCCCGGCGACAAACTCGTCCCCTATGAGGTGGTCGGCGAGTGGAAGGGCCCCGAACTGGTCGGCATGGAGTACGAACAGCTGCTGCCCTGGGTCAAGCCCGTCGAGACGGATGCCGACGGCAACTGGAAGGAGGCCTCGGCAAAGGCCTTCCGCGTCATCGCGGGCGACTACGTGACCACCGAGGACGGTACGGGCATCGTACACATCGCACCTACGTTCGGTGCCGACGACGCCTTCGTCGCACGCGCCGCCGGGATCCCGTCGCTCTTCATGATCAACAAGAGGGGCGAAACCCGTCCGATGGTCGACCTCACCGGAAAATTCTACCTCCTCGACGAACTGGACGAGCGTTTCGTGAGCGAGTGCGTCGACGTCGAGGCCTACAAGGAGTACGCAGGCCGCTGGGTCAAGAACGCTTACGACCCGCAGTTCACCGTCGACGGAAGGTACGACGAGAAGGCCGCACAGGCCGCCGAGTCGCTCGACATCTACATCTGCATGAAGATGAAGGCCGCCGGATTGGCCTTCCGGATCGAGAAGCACGTCCACAACTACCCCCACTGCTGGCGCACGGACAAACCCGTGCTCTACTACCCGCTCGACTCGTGGTTCATCCGCACGACGGCCTGCAAGGAGCGCATGATCGAGCTGAACCGCACGATCCGCTGGAAACCCGAATCGACCGGTACGGGACGCTTCGGCAAGTGGCTCGAAAACCTCAACGACTGGAACCTCTCGCGTTCGCGCTTCTGGGGCACGCCGCTCCCGATCTGGGCCACCGAGGACCGTTCGGAGCTGAAATGCATCGGTTCGGTCGAGGAGCTGATGGGCGAGATCGAAAAATCAATCCAGGCCGGTGTGATGCAGCACAACCCTTATGAAAATTTCAAGGTCGGCGACATGTCGAAGGAGAACTACTCCACGGACCGCATCGACCTGCACCGCCCCTACGTCGACTCGATCGTCCTCGTCTCGTCGAAGGGCGAGCCCATGCGCCGCGAACCCGACCTGATCGACGTCTGGTTCGACTCCGGAGCCATGCCTTACGCACAGGTGCACTACCCGTTCGAAAACAAGGAGAAGTTCGGGGAGGTATACCCCGCCGACTTCATCGCCGAGGGCGTCGACCAGACCCGCGGGTGGTTCTTCACGCTGCACGCCATCGCCTCGATGTTGTTCGACTCGGTGGCATTCCGGAACATCATCTCCAACGGTCTGGTGCTCGACAAGAACGGAAACAAGATGTCCAAGCGGCTGGGCAATGCCGTCGATCCCTTCGAGGTGCTCGACACCTACGGACCCGACGCCACACGCTGGTACATGATCTCCAACTCGCAGCCGTGGGACAACCTCAAATTCGACCGTGACGGCGTCGACGAGGTGCGCCGCAAGTTCTTCGGAACGCTCTACAACACCTACTCGTTCTTCGCCCTCTACGCCAATGTCGACGGCTTCACCGGCCGGGAACCCGAGGTGCCGATGGAGAAGCGTCCCGAGATCGACCGCTGGATCATCTCGCTGCTCAACACCCTGGTCAAGGAGGTGACCGAGGCGCTCGAAAACTACGACCCGACGCCCGCGGCGCGCGCCATTCAGGAGTTCGTCGGCGAGAACCTCTCGAACTGGTACGTCCGCCTCAACCGCAAACGCTTCTGGGGCGGCGGGATGACCGAGGACAAGCTCGCGGCCTATCAGACGCTCTACACCTGTCTGGAAACCGTCGCGATGCTCGCCGCACCCTTCGCGCCGTTCATCACCGACCGCATCTTCTGCGACCTGAACGCCGTGAGCGGCCGCCACACCGATGAGTCCGTACACCTCTCGACCTTCCCCAGGGCCGAACTCTCGCTGATTGACAGCCGCCTCGAAGAGCGCATGGACCTCGCACAGAAGGTATCCTCGATGGTACTGGCCCTGCGCCGCAAGGTCTCGATCAAGGTCCGCCAGCCGCTGATGAAGATCCTCATCCCGGTGCTCGACCCCGTCATGGCCGAACAGATCGCCGCCGTGAAGAACCTCATCATGAGCGAAGTCAACGTCAAGGAGGTGGAACTCATCGAAAATACCGCCGGCATCATCACCAAGCGCATCAAGCCCAACTTCAAGACCCTCGGCCCGCGCTACGGAAAGCAGATGAAGCAGATCGCCGCCCTGACCGCGGAATTCTCGCAGGAGCGCATCGCCGAGATCGAGGCCGCATCCGAGACCGTGCTCGACATCGCCGGCGAGAAGATCGTCGTGACGCCCGCCGACTTCGAGATCACCTCCGAGGACATGCCCGGATGGCTCGTCGCTTCGGAGGGCAAGCTCACCGTGGCCCTCGACATCACCATCACCGACGACCTCAAAGCCGAAGGTGTGGCACGCGAATTGATCAACCGCATCCAGAACATCCGCAAGGAGTCCGGATTCGAGGTCACGGACAAGATCCGCGTGGAGATCGAACAGAAGGAGATCGTTGCCGACGCCGTAGCCCGCTTTGCCGACTACATCGCATCGCAGACGCTGGCCGTCGGAATCTGCACGGCCGCTCAACCCGCCGGCGGAATTGTCGTCGATTCGGATGTCGATGACGAGCCGTTGCGCATCGCCATAACGAAAATGTAGCACCGTTCTGTTCCCCGGAAATTTGGTTATATCGGAAATATTGTTTAATTTTACATAAAACCAAAAGAGAGGACAAGACCATGGCAGACGAAAGAACACGGTACAGCGACGCCGAACTCGAAGAGTTCAAGCAACTTATTCTGAAAAAACTCGAAAACGCACGAGCCGATTACGAGTTGTTGCGTGCGACGATCACCCATACGGCGGACAACGACACCGAGGACACCTCGCCGACCTACAAGGTGCTGGAAGAGGGGGCCGCAACCCTTTCGAAAGAGGAAAACGGACGACTCGCAACCCACCAGATGAAGTTCATCCGCAACCTCGAAATGGCTCTTGTGCGCATCGAGAACAAAACATACGGCATCTGCAAGACCACGGGGAAACTGATTCCCAAGGAGCGGCTGATGAAGGTGCCCCACGCCACGGAGTGCATCGAGGCCAAGGAGCGCCGCAAATAACCTCCCCAAAGGTCGGCTGGGGCCGGCAGAAGGGGTCGGCAGGAAGGGTTGACAGCACTGCGAGGAGCCGCAGGAAGGAGCCAGCAGAAGGGGCCGGCAGGAAGGGCTGACAGCACTGCGAAGGGGCCGGCAGAAAGGGCCGGCAGAAGGGGCCGGCAGAAGGGGTCGGCAGGAAGGGCTGACAGCACTGCGAAGGGGCCGCAGGAAGGGGCCGGCAGGACCGCAACCAAAAGTTTCAACTGCCTGACAAAAAAGGTCCACCCGAATTCCGGGTGGACTTTTTTTTGCATTCAAACCTCCCCCGAAAGCGTTTTCACATACGTTTTACCGGATTTTTACGTTATCTTTGAGCCCATGTTCCGGTTCCGCACATTCATCCTGATCCTGATCCTGATCCTGATCCTGTGTCTCCCGGGTGGTGTGGCCGCAGCCCGCGCCGCAAGCCCCTCGGCAAGACCCGGCATGCAGACCCCCAACCGCTTCACCCCCGACAGCGCCCGGATCCGGAACCCGGAAGCCCGCGCCCGCAACAACCGGCTGTACGACAGCATCCAGTCGAAAACCAGCCGACGAAAGGTGCCGCGCATGCTCTACAATCTGGTCTTCGTCAAGCCCGTGCTCGACACCACCTCCAACGGACAGTTCCGCGACGAAAGCAGCCTGCTGGAACCCTTCGCCGGGAAAACGATCGGACAGATCGCCATCGAACGACAGCAGGTCTTCGACCCCGGAGGCACCTGGCTCGAACGCGCCGCAAACAACACACACATGCTCACCCGCGACCGCGTCATCCGCCGCGACCTGCTCTTCAAATCCGGAGACGAATTCGACCCGCAACTCATCGTCCGAACCAAACAGCTCATCCGATCCCGGGACTATATCTCCGAAATCGACATCGCCGTACAACCCGATTCGGTCGACTCCACGCGCGTGAACCTCGTCATCACGACCCGCGACAGCTGGACCATCTCGGCCGACGGATCCATCCGCTCCGAAGGCCGTACCATGGTCGCACTCTCCGACGCCAACATCTTCGGATCCGGAAACAGCCTCAAATTCCTCACCAACTTCGACCGCAGGGACTTCTCCTACGGCGGAAACATGGTCGAATACAAGATCCCGAATGTCCTGGGGAGCTTTTACACCGCAGAATTCAACGCCGGTCGCGACTTTTACAGCTCGCTGCTCGACATCGGACTCCGGAAGGAGTTCCTCAAACCGACCGACTACGAAATCGGACTCACCTACAACAACATCAAGGACAAACGCTACATGATCGAGCAGGACACCTCGCTGCTCGTCAAGGTCCGGAACCTCGACGCCTGGGCCGGATACTCCCGCTATCTGCGCCCCATCAAGTCGAGCGCATACCTCACCGGACGTTACAATTACAGCCGGACCACCCTGCGCCCCGAAGTCGGACCGCAATACAACCCCGCACTGCACGACCAGGACGCCCTGCTCCTCGGGCTGGGTCTCTACCGCGAGAAATTCTACACCGCCAACATGATCTACGGATTCGGACGACGCGAGTACCTCGCCGCCGGATACAAGGCCGAAGCGGTAACCGGATATACCTGGGGCGAGTTCAGCGATGCCGTCTACCTGGGTTTGAGCTACGAGGCCGGAGGTTTCTGCCCGATCGGCTACATCATGGGCGGAGCCACGCTCGGAAGCTACATCGACCCCGCGGACGGCATGTGGCAGCGGAGTGCCGTCGACGTGGACCTGCGCTGGTTCTCGAACCTCTTTCTGCTCCAACGCAGCCGGATCCGGCAATTCATCTCGTTCAACTACACCCAGGGATGGAACCGATGGTCCGGAAGCGACGAAAGCATCCGATTCACCGACACCAACGGATTGCAGGCCCTCAACGAATATGCCATCGGTACGAACCGCATGATCCTGAACTCGGAGACCGTGCTCTTCTCGCCCTACCAGCCGTGGGGATTCCGTCTTGCCTTCTTCGGGTTCGCAGACTTCGGGCTCCTCGGATACGACTCCAACATCTTCAAGAACGAATTCTTCACCTCGTTCGGAGTCGGTGTCCGCCTGCGGAACGAACGACTCATCTTCAACACGATCCAGATCCGGCTCGGCATCGCATTCGGGAAGAGCGGGCTCGTCGACTGCGACTACTTCCGCATCTCGAACTCCACCCGGCTGGAACAGTACCGCTACCGCCCGACCCGGCCCGAGATCGTCGACTTCAAATAACCCGGGGCGGAACCCCGGCAGAGGGAGGGACAGAAAGGGGGCGGACAAAACCGGCCTGCTCGGACAGAACGTATCGGTCTGAAACACAACAAGGGCGGAACGGAATGCTCCGCTCCGCCCTTCGGGTGGTAGTATCGTTTGCAAACCTCTATTTACGCGTCCGGGCCCGCAGCACACCCTCCTTGCCGGGCGTCTCATCGTTGCGGATCAGCTCCAAACGCTTGATCTTTCCCGGCTCGATCCGTTCCAGATCGGCTTTGGTGGCGGGTTTGCCGTCGATCTCGATCCGGTAGTCCGCCTCGTCGATCTCCGAAAAGTCGGCTGTCACGCGCCCCCGGGCCACCGTGACCGAGCCGTTGTCGTCGGAACGGCTCTTCGACATCACCTCCGGACCCGTGACCACCATGCCGCCCCGGCCCCCGACCACCGTATTGCAGGGAACCGACGTCCCGGTCTCCGACGCATCCGTCCGGTACATGACAATCGCCTTTCCGTGGAGATTCAGGTCATCGAGGCTTTGCAGCTTCTGCTGCGCGTCCTTCCACTCCTCGCTTTGGAAATAGGAATCCGAAGCATCCGAAACCTCGGAGAGCCGCTTTTGCGCCTCCTTCCACTCGTCACTCTTGAAGTAGGAATCCATCTCGGAGAGTTCCATCTGCGCCCGCTTCCACTCCTCGCTCCGGAAATAGGAGTCCGAAGCTTCGGAGACCTCGGAGAGCCGTTTTTGCGCCTCCTTCCACTCGTCGCTCTTGAAGTAGGAATCCATCTCGGAGAGCTCCATCTGTGCCCGCTTCCACTCCTCGCTCCGGAAATAGTCGCTGTCGAGGCCCGACGCTCCCGTTTTTTTCAACTCAACCACGATCAGCCCCCGGTTCTCCGACCCGGTATAACGGCGGTACTCCTCCGGGATATTCCCCTTGTAGACCGACATGCTTCTGATCCGCTCCGGCGAGAGCCCTTGAAGCTCCCCCTCGAAGAGTTTGCCGTCGACCACGATCACCGGATTCTCCGGAAGCCCGGAGGTCGACAGGGAGGCGTGCGACGGCGATCCCGAAATCGAAATGGACATGGTCTTCCCGTCGGAGGAGGTCGTCACCTGCGTACCGTAGGCGCCGTTCTCTCCGGAAGGAGCGGCGGCATCGCCCGGTTTTTTCAGTGTCACGACGATCACGCCGTTCCGGGCTTCCGGGCCATACGAAATTCGGGCCAGCGAATCTTTCAGCACCGAGACCGCGGCGATCCGTTCCGGGCGGAGCGTGTCGAGGACCTTTGCGTCGGCTTTCGCGCCGTCGATGACCACCAGCGGCGCCTGCTGCGGATCCGACAGTCCCTTCACCCCGCGGATGACGAGCGTATCCGGACCGATTTCCGCACGCATTTCGTTTTTCGTAACGGGATTTTGCGTATCTTTGTACGCAGGAACGACATAACGGGTCTCGGCGAAGACTCCCAGAGCCAGACCCGCAAGCGGCAGCAGAAGAAGCGCACGCGCTTCGGCCCGCCGCGACGATTTTTTTCGCAACATCATGGTAATACGGTTTTTAAGTTTACTGTGATTGAAGCTGTTGGCGACCGAGCACCACCTCTCGCCGACAGCTTTCCTTATAAGCAGCATCTGGTAACTCCTGGCATCGACGCCGCTCGCCAGCACGGCGGCATCGGCTTCGTATTCGTGGATGGCCCGCAGCTCGCGCCGCAGCAGCCACATCGCCGGATTGAACCATTGCAGGCACCCTGCCAGGTCGGTCGCCAGCACATCGAACGAGTGGTGCAGGCGGACATGGGCCTGTTCGTGGGTGAGGATCGCCGCGCCGTTCCGGACCAGATCGCCGTCGGAGATCACGATGAAGCGGCACCAGCTGAACGGCGTGATCTCCTGCGGGAAACGGACCAGCACCGAGCCGTCGTCCAGCCGTTCGCGGCGCCCCCGGCGGATCATCCGCACGACGGCGGCCAGCGACCACAGCGTCCGCAGACAGGCCGCGACGGCTCCTGTCAGGAAGAGCATGCCGACGAGCCTCCGCCACGGAAACGGCGCCGGAGCATCGGCCGCCACTGGGGCGGGAAGCGCATCCGTGACGAAGAATTCGGGGGCCACGGGCAGTTCGCGGCGGATCGTGATCACGCACAGCGGCAGCAGGAACGAAAGGAGGATCGCCCCCAACACCACGATGCGGTTGAAGCGGTGGAAGGTCTCGCGGCTCAACAGCAGCTTGAAAAAGAGGTAGAAAACGGCCAGACAGACACCGACTTTCAGGCTGTAAAGCGTCAGTTCGTACCACATGGCTACCGGATGTTTTGGCGTTCGATGCGCTCGATCAGTTCGCGCAGCTCCTCGACCGAGAGGCGCTCCTCCTCGACCAGCGCCGAAACAGCCCCGAGGCAGGACTTCTCGAAATAGCGGTCGATGACGCTGCCCAGCGTGCGGCGCGAGAACTCCCGCTCGCTGACGAGCGGGTAGTACTGGTAGGTATTCCCGAAGGGTTTGTGCCCCACGTAGCCCTTCGTTTCGAGCGTCCGCACCATCGTCGACAGCGTATTGAAGTGCGGTTTCGGTTCGGGAGCCAGCGCCACCAGCTCCCGCACGAACAGCGGTCCGTGCGTCCAGAAGCACTGCATCAGCTCCTCTTCGCGGCGTGTGAGTTTTTCCATGACAAGATTCTGTTCCGATTCGGTTTCAAAGTTAACTAAAAAATCTTCACTTGCAACTATTTTTCATAGTTTATCAACTAAAAAATTTAGTTTCCATGATTTTTCTTCCGGATTCCATCTATTATATGTATCTTTGAATAATGATACTCCTTGCAGACAGCGGTTCGACGCAATGTACATGGATCGCCGACGACGGCGTCCGGATGCGCGAAATGCGCACCCGGGGGATCAATGCCGTCCAGCACGACGACGAACAGATCAGCGGCATCCTCGCCGAACTTCCGCCCTGTCACGACGTTTCGGCCGTGCATTTCTACGGCGCGGGCGGCGGAGGGAGTTTCCCCGAAGCCTCGGAACGGCTCCGGAAGCTGCTCGCCCGACATTTCCAAACGCAGGAGATCTCCGTCGAATCGGACCTCACGGGTGCCGCCCGCGCCCTCTGGGGCCGCGGGGAGGGGATCGCCTGCATCCTCGGAACCGGGTCGAACTCCGGCTGCTGCCGCGGCGGCGAGATCGTGCGGCAGGTGCCCCCGTTGGGCTATCTCCTCGGCGACGAGGGGAGCGGCGCCGCACTGGGACGCGCCCTGCTCAACGGCATCTTCAAGGGCCACATCCCCCTGCGGGAGGAGTTCGACGCCGCGTACCGCCTCCCCTACGAGGAGATCATCCGCCGCGTCTACCGCGAACCCTTCGCCAACCGCTTCCTCGCGTCGTTCGCACCCTTCGTCCGGGCGCACATCGACACGCCGCAGGTGCGGGAGATGGTCGTCGGGGCCTTCCGCGAATTCGCACGCCGGAACCTGCACAGCTATCCCGCCGGGCTTCCCGTCGCCTGCGTCGGGGGCGTGGCCGCCCACTTCGAACCGTGGCTCCGCACGGCACTCGAAACCGAAGGGTATCACGTGGAAACCATTGTCGAATCGCCCGCACGAGGGCTTGCCGCATACCATCATGGAGAAGAGAATCACCGAACAGAACTCGGAATACGATAATTTGCAGGAGATGTCCGTCCACGACCTCCTCGTGGGGATCAACCGCGAGGATGCCCGCGTACACGAAGCCGTGCGGAAGGTCATCCCCGTCATGGAACAGCTCGTCGAGCGCATCGTCGAACGCATGCGCCGCGGCGGAAGGCTCTTCTACATCGGCGCCGGAACCAGCGGCCGCCTCGGTGTGACGGATGCTTCGGAACTTCCCCCGACCTTCGGGGTTCCGTTCGACCTCGTGATCGGGCTCATCGCCGGAGGCGACGGTGCCCTGCGCCGGGCCGTGGAGCACGCCGAAGACGATACGGAGGGCGCCTGGCGCGACCTGGCCCCCTATCGGCCCACGGCCGACGACACGCTCGTGGGGATTGCCGCGTCGGGGACCACGCCCTACGTCATCGGCGGATTGCGAAGAGCCCGGCAGGAAGGGCTGCTGACCGCCGCCGTGGTCTGCAACCCCGGATCGCCCGCCGCAGCCGCGGCCGAATACGCCCTCGAAGCGGTCGTGGGACCCGAATTCGTCACCGGATCGACGCGCATGAAGGCCGGAACGGCCCAAAAACTGATGCTCAACATGCTCTCCACGACGGTGATGATCCGACTCGGACGGGTCGAGGGAAACCGCATGGTCCACATGCAGCTCACGAACGACAAACTCGTCGCCCGCGGCACCCGCATGGTCGCCCAGAGCACCGGACTCTCCGAAGCCGAGGCCCGTGAAACCCTGCTCCGCTGGGGATCCGTAAAAAAAGCCATCGAACACGCAACCGAATAAACCCTGAAAAAAATGTCCCGGTTCTTCTCCGAACGTGAAATCCGCGCCGTGGCGATCTTCCTGCCGCTGGCCGGTCTTGTGATCGCGGCACTTCTGCTGATCCGCCCGAAAGCCGATCCCGAGGCGGCCCGGCAGGTCGAAGCCGAATTCGAACGCCGTCCCGGAATCGACAGCATCATCATGCGGCCCTTCGATCCCAATACCATCCAGTACGAAGAACTGCGGGCGTTGGGACTCTCGAAATTCGAAGCCACGAGCCTGCTGAAATACCGCGCCGCAGGCAAGATCTTCCGAATCCCCGAAGACCTGACCCTCTGCTACGGAATCAGCGACTCGCTCTACCGCACACTCAAACCCTGGATCCGCATCAGCCGCAAATACGCCATTGCCCCGCAGGAGTTCCGAAGCGGACGCATCGTCGCCGATCCCCTGCCGCCCGCACCTTTCCGCATCGACACCGTCTCGGCCCGTTATCTGCAAGCCATCGGGGCGCTGTCGAAACGTCAGGCCGGGGTCTTCATCCGCTGGCGCGACGCAAGCGGCATCTACGACATGGAGGAGCTGCGCGCCTGCTACGTCATCACAGACTCCGTAGCCGCGGCCCTCGAACCCTACGTCATCTTCCCCGAACGACGGCCCCACCCGACCGAGCAGCCCGTGGAGCTCAACACGGCGGATTCCGCCGCCCTGCGCTCCGTCATCGGGATCGGCGAGAAGACCGTCTCCCGAATTCTGGAATACCGCGAACGCCTCGGCGGATTCGTCCGCGTGGAGCAACTCGCAGAGATTCCGGGCGTCACGGAGAGCAACTACGAAAAAATTTTGAAACAAATTTACTGCGACAGTTGCAAAATTCGGAAAATTGATATTAACTTTGCAAGCCCGAAAACGTTGGGACAGCATCCTTACATTGCGCCCCGGACGTTGCGGAAAATTTTGAAGCAAAGACAGTTGAAAGGAGGTTGGAGTACCGCTGACGAATTGATCGAACAGAACATACTGACCCGCGAGGAGGCAGCACGGCTGGCTCCCTATCTGCAATTCGGGTCAACCAGCGGACCTGCCCACGAGTAGACAAACCCTTTCGGAAACCGCGCATCCGGGCGATGCGCCCCGCAGCCATACGAAAAACAACAAAAAACAATAAATTAAAACACAGCGAATTATGATTATCATGCCGGTAAAGGAGGGCGAAAACATCGAACGCGCCCTGAAAAAGTTCAAACGTAAATACGAGCGCACGGGCGTTCTGAAAGAGCTCCGCCGCCGCCAGTACTTCACCAAACCTTCGGTGGCAAAGCGCGAGGCGATGCAGCACGCTATTTACGTCGAGCACATGTACCGCGACGAGGAATAATCCCGGAAACATCCGGAACGACGGGGAGGATCGGAATACGGTCCTCCCCGTTTTTTGTGTCGGAGGAGGGAGGGGCCGCACCGGAAAGGGCGGATGGGGCGGAGAGTCGGATGGGGCGGAAGAGTCGGATGGGGCGGAAGAGTCGGATGGGGCGGAGAGCACCGGATGACCCGCTACAAAAAGACCGGCCGTCCGAGTATTCGGGCGGCCGGAACGTCGTTTCTCCTCCCGGGACAGACTACCGCAGGAAGAGCAGTTCGCGATACTTCGGCAACGGCCAGATCTGGTCGTCGACGATCTCCTCCAACTTGTCGATGTGGCGCCGGATCTGATCGAAATAGACCGCCACCGTATCGTGATAGGCAATCGCCTTCTCACGCTGATCCTCGATCCGGTTGGCCACCTTCCGCGCGTCGATCATCTCGGCCGTCAGCCGCTGGATCTCCGCCGTGTGGTCCTGAATCTTCTTGATCAGCCGGATGTCGGGATCGGCATTCAAACCCGGGATCTGCGACATCTTGTAGACCTTGTCCAGCAGTTCGGCCTCATATTTCGAGGCGATCGGCACGATGTGGTTCATCGCCAGATCCCCCAGCACACGCCCCTCGATCTGGATCTTCTTCGTGTAGGTCTCCCACTTCACCTCCGTGCGGGCTTCCAGCTCGACCTTCGAGAAGACGCCCATCTCACCGAACATTTTCAGGCTCTCCGCATCCAGATAGCGGTCGAAAACCAGCGGCGTGGAGGTTTCGCAATCCAGACCGCGGCGCTTCGCCTCCTCCTTCCACTCGTCCGAATAGCCGTTGCCGTCGAAACGGATCGCCCGGCACGCCTTGATCATCTGTTTCAAGACTTCGTAGATCGCCTTCTCCTTCTTCATGCCCCCTTCGATCTTCGCGTCCACCTTCTTCTTGAACGCCGTCAGCTCGCTGGCCATCGCCGTGTTGAGCACGATCATCGCCTCGGCGCAGTTGTCCGACGAACCCACGGCCCGGAACTCGAACCGGTTGCCCGTAAAGGCGAACGGCGAGGTGCGGTTGCGGTCCGTATTGTCCAAAAGCAGCGTCGGAATATGCGAAATGCCGCTCATCTTGAAGACGTTCTTCGCATCGAAACGGATGGCGTCATCGCTCTTCGACGCCGCCAGTTTGTCCAGCACGGCCGAGACCTGCGTCCCGAGGAAGGTCGAGATGATGGCCGGGGGCGCCTCGTTCGCTCCCAGACGGTGGGCATTCGTGGCGCTCATGATCGAGGCTTTCAGCAGCCCGTTGTGCTTGTAGACCGCCGAGATGGCGTTCACCAGGAAGGTGATGAACTGCAAGTTCTCGGCCGCCGTCTTGCCCGGTCCCAGCAGGTTCACGCCCGTATCCGTACCGAGCGACCAGTTGTTGTGCTTGCCCGAACCGTTGATCCCCTTGAAGGGCTTCTCGTGCAGCAGCACCCGGAACTGGTGGCGGCGGGCGATCTTGTCCATGATGGTCATCAGCAGCTGGTTGTGGTCGTTGGCCAGGTTCGCCTCCTCGTAGACCGGGGCCAGTTCGAACTGGTTCGGAGCCACCTCGTTGTGGCGCGTCTTGACCGGAATGCCCAGTTTCAGGCACTCATACTCCAAGTCCCGCATGAAGGCCATCACCCGGGTCGGAATCGCCCCGAAATAGTGATCTTCCAGCTGCTGGTTCTTCGCCGACTCGTGCCCCATGAGCGTGCGGCCCGTGAGCATCAGGTCCGGCCGCACGGCCCACAGGCTCTCGTCCACGAGGAAGTACTCCTGCTCCCAGCCCAGATAGGCGAAAACCTTGTCAACGTTCTTGTCGAAATAGTGGCACACCTCCGCAGCGGCAGTCCCGACGGCCGTCAGCGACCGCAGCAGCGGCACCTTGTAGTCGAGCGCCTCGCCCGTGTAGGCGATGAAGACGGTCGGGATACAGAGCGTCGTGTCGACGATGAAGGCCGGCGAAGCGGGATCCCACGCCGAATAGCCGCGGGCCTCGAACGTATTGCGGATTCCGCCGTTGGGGAACGACGAGGCGTCGGGCTCCTGCTGGACGAGCAGTTTTCCCGAGAACTCTTCCAGCACGCCGCCGTGGCCGTCGGGCTCGGCGAAGGCATCGTGCTTCTCGGCCGTACCGCCCGTCAGCGGCTGGAACCAGTGCGTGTAGTGGTCGGCACCGTGTTCCAGGGCCCACTGCCGCATGCCGACGGCGATGCTGTCGGCCACCTCGCGCGTCAGCGGCGTGCGGTTCTCCATCGTATCGAGCAATGCGGCGTAGGTCCGCTTGTCGAGATACTTGCGCATGGCGGCGCGTCCGAAAACCTTCTCTCCGAAGTAGTCCGAGGGGCGTCCCTCCGGAACCTTCACCTCCACGGCGGTGTGGTTGATCGCCGCGTCGACCATCTTGAATCTGAGCAATGATGACATATCCTCTCTGTTAAGATTTGGGGTTCTGAAAAAAGCCGCACGGAGGGAATTCCGACATTGCAAACTAAAAACCTAACCAGAAATTCAACCGTGTCGCTCCTCCCGACGGGATCGGCAGACCGGGCCAACCGGGAAGCATTCCCTCCGTTGCGGCGTCTTGCACTTTCGGTTGCAAATGTAAAAATAATTCCATATCATTGTTTTTCCGAAAATCACTTTTTTCACGATTTCACCGTTTTTTTTCGACCATTTTCCGAAAAAATACCCCATTTTTTCGGCCATCCGCCGATTTTTAGGGGTTATTTTTCGGAAAACACCCCATTTTTTCAGCCAATCGCCCAAAATTACGTTTTTTGAAATTTTCCGCTTTCAAAGGTTTAAAAGAACATTATTCAACCATAACTCCACAAAAGAGACCGCAACCGGAGCAGAGGTCGGACTCCGGACAAACCGGGAAGCCGGGGAGTTTTGTTATTTTGTTAACAATTTATTGTTACAATTCGCCAATTATTTCGTACCTTTACGTGCAATTTCGAAACGACAAGGGAAACACTCAATACTAATCTCTAAACAATCATGGCAAACACCAAACGTGAAAAGCTGTTCACCGAATTCCCGCCGGTCCCGACCGAGCAGTGGGAAGAGGTGATCACAGCCGACCTGAAAGGTGCCGATTACGAGCGCAAACTGGTATGGCGCACGGGCGAAGGATTCAACGTCCGCCCCTACTACCGTGCCGAAAACCTCGAAGGCATCCGGTTCCTGGGCTCGCAGGCAGGCGAGTTCCCCTACGTGAGAGGTACGCGCGCACACAACCGCTGGCGCGTGCATCAGACCATCGAGGTCAAGTGCCCCAAGGAGGCCAACGCCGAGGCACTCAAACTCCTCAATTCGGGCGTCGACTCGCTGGGATTCTCCATCGCCAACGAAGGCTTCTCGGCCGCCGACCTCGATCAGCTGCTCGCCGAGATCCACATCCCGGCCATCGAGATGACCTTCTGCGGCGCGCACACGGGGCGCATCGCCGGACTCGTGCTCGACAAGCTCGAAAAGGAGGGCCTCGCCGCCGAAGCCCACGTGGCATTCTGCATCGACCCGCTGGTCAAGGGGCTCTCGCAGAAGGGCGACTTCTGCTCGCCCGACGGTGAGAAGTGCTTCGCGAAGATCGCATCGCTCATCGAGCGCACCCGCGAGTACAAGCACATCCGTATCGTCACCGTCTCGGCCGGCATCTTCGCCAACGCCGGGTCGACCATCGTCGAGGAGCTCGCATTCGCCCTCGCGGCCGGCAACGACTACCTGGCCCGCCTGACCGACGCCGGGTTGAGCGCCGACCTCGCCGCACGCAAGCTGCGCTTCTCGTTCTCCGTGACGTCGAACTACTTCATGGAGATCGCCAAGTTCCGCGCCGCCCGCATGCTCTGGGCCAACATCGTCAAGGCTTACAACCCCGAGAAGGAGTGCGCCGGCAAGATGATGATCCACGCCCGCACGGCCGACTGGAACCAGACGGTTTACGACCCCTACGTGAACATGCTCCGCGGCACGACCGAGGCCATGTCGGCAGCCATCGCAGGCGTGCACTCGCTCGAAGTTACGCCGTTCGACGCCTCGTTCGAGGATCCCACGGAGTTCTCGAAGCGCATCGCCCGCAACGTCGAGCTGCTGCTCAAACACGAGTCGCACTTCGACCAGGTGGTAGACCCCGCCGGCGGTTCGTACTACGTCGAGAACCTCACGCAGTCGATCGCCGCCGAGGCCTGGAAGCTCTTCCTCGAAATCGAGGAGAAGGGCGGCTACACCGCAGCCTACAAGGCCGGATGGATCAAGGAACGCATCGAGGCGTCGGCCGCCGCCAAGGACAAGGCCATCGCCACGCGCCGCCAGATCCTGCTGGGTGCCAACCAGTACCCCAACTTCACGGAGGTCGCCGGCAAGGAGATCACCGGGGAGGCCGTGACGCGCAAGACCGCCGAAGGCAACACGCTGGCACCCTACCGCGGCGCCATGGCCTTCGAGACGATGCGTCTGCACGTCGACCGTTCGGGACGGCAGCCCAAGGCCTTCATGCTCACGTGCGGAAGCCTGGCCATGGCCCGCGCCCGCGCCCAGTTCTCGTGCAACTTCTTCGCCTGCGCCGGAATCCGCGTGCAGGACAACACCTTCTTCAAGTCGGTCGAGGAGGGCGTCAAGGCCGCTCTCGAATCCAAAGCCGAGATCGTTGTGGTCTGCGCTTCGGACGACGACTACGCAGAGGTGGCTCCGAAGGTCAAGGAGCTGCTCGGCGGCAAGGCGATCCTCGTGGTTGCCGGCGCCCCGGCCTGCACGCCCGAACTGGAAGCCCAAGGCATCACGAACTTCATCAACGTGAAGTCCAACGTGCTCGAAACCTTGAAGTTTTACCTTAAAGAGATGGGAATCTAAGCACCCGGGTGCTTTTTATGGGCAGGAGGCTCTTCCGAGCGGCGATTCGCCCGAAGTGAGCCGAAGCCCGAACACTTTACGCACAAAGATCATGAGAGCCAAATTTTCAGAACTCAGATACGAAGGAGACGGGCAGCCGAAGAGCTGCTGCGCCTCGAAAGGCTGCGGTCAGGTGGAACCGTGGCTCACGGCCGAACGCATTCCCGTCAAGGGAACCTACACGGCCGAAGATCTCGAAGGCATGGAGCACCTGAACTACGCCGCAGGTATCGCTCCGTTCCTGCGCGGACCCTATTCGACGATGTACGTCATGCGTCCGTGGACCATCCGCCAGTATGCCGGCTTCTCGACGGCCGAGGAGTCCAACGCCTTCTACCGCCGCAACCTCGCGGCCGGTCAGAAGGGTC
>DSTMR04002__coassemble_706_pt1 | contig 47869 bp, 27 predicted proteins | sample DSTMR04002__metabat2_high_PE_025 | metagenome-assembled genome bin DSTMR04002
CCTCTGCGGAATTCCTATTATCCTGGAAGCCGCAGCAGGACTGATCTCCTCTTCCTTCTCCACTCTTTCCATCTCCATTCTTCCGTCTCTGCTCTTCCGCCCACACTCGTTCCGTCTCCACTCTTCTCACCCCCCCCCTTGTTGTTCTGCCATACCCCGGAGATATGGCCACAGAACAACGCAAATATAGGAAAGTATTGTAAATTATGCAAAATTTCGGACGGAAAATGCGAATAAATTTCCCGCCCGAAATCCTGCATCAACAAATGCTTTTATTCCTCCTTGCGATCGTGCCGTTCGCGGTGCTCACGCCGTTCTCCCCGCTCGGGTCTCGGACGCCGCTCACGCTCGACATATCCTTCGGGCTTCGGCAACAGAGCCTTGCGCGAAAGTTTCAGCTTGTTTGTCTTGGGATCCAGCCCGATGAGCTTGACATCGATCTCGTCCCCCTCTTTGAGCCCGGTCTCCTCCATGGTTTCGAAGCGCTTGTAGTCGATCTCCGAGATGTGGAGCAGGGCGTCCTTTCCGGGCATGATCTCGACGAATGCGCCGAATGCGACGATCGAACGGATCTTTCCGTGATAGGTTTCGCCGACCTCGGGAATGGCCACAATGGCCTTGATGCGGGCCAGAGCGCCGTCGAGGGCCTCCTTGTCGACACCGAAGATGTCGACGATACCCTTGTTGTCGACCTCGGTGATGGTGATGGTTGTGTTGGTGGTCTTCTGAATGTCCTGAATGACCTTTCCGCCGGGGCCGATCACCGGACCGATCATATCCTGCGGGATGGTGATCTGAACGATGCGCGGTACGCAGGGCTTGTAGTCGGCACGCGGTTCGGCGATGCACTCGGTGATCTTGCCGAGGATGTGCATGCGGCCCTGACGTGCCTGCTCCAATGCAGCTGCGAGCACCTCGTAGGAGAGTCCGTCGACCTTGATGTCCATCTGCGTGGCGGTGATGCCGTCCTTCGTGCCGGTCACCTTGAAGTCCATGTCTCCGAGGTGGTCCTCATCTCCGAGGATGTCGGAGAGCACGGCCCACTTGCCGGTTGCGGAGTCGGAGATCAGCCCCATGGCGATACCCGATACGGGTTTCTTGATCTTCACGCCGGCGTCCATCAGGGCGAGGGTTCCGGCGCAGACGGTTGCCATCGACGAGGAGCCGTTGGATTCGAGGATGTCCGATACGACGCGCACGGCGTAGGGGTTCTCTTCGCCCAGCGGGATCATGGGTTTCAGGGCGCGCCATGCGAGGTGTCCGTGTCCGATCTCACGGCGCGAGAGACCGCGTGCGGCCTTTGCCTCGCCGGTGGAGAAGGGCGGGAAGTTGTAGTGGAGCACGAACTGCTCGGTACCCTGTACGAGGACTTCGTCCTTGACCTTTTCGTCGAGTTTCGTTCCGAGGGTTACGGTTGCCAGGGCCTGGGTTTCACCGCGGGTGAAGATGGCCGAACCGTGTGCTGCGGGCAGATACCCGACCTCGCACCAGATGGGACGGATCTCGTCCGTGCGGCGGCCGTCGAGACGCTTGCCCTCGTCGAGGATCATGTTGCGCATGGCCTTCTTCTGGACGTCATCGTGGAAGTACTTGTGGATCAGGGGGGCCTTTTCGACGAGCTCCTCCTCGGTGTAGCGCGATGCGAACTCGGCTTCGAGGGCGTTGAAGAGATCCTCGCGCTCGTGCTTCATCGTGCCGCTCGTGGCGATGGCGTAGGCCTTGTCGTAGAGCTCGCGGATGATCGTCTGGCGGAGCTCCTCGTCGTTGACCTCGTGGCAGTAGGTGCGTTTCACGTCCTTGCCGAGCTCCTTGGAGAGCTCGATCTGCACGGCGCAGTGCTTCTTGATCTCCTCGTGTGCGAACTTGATGGCCCCGAGCATGACCTCCTCGGAGACCTCCTTCATCTCACCCTCGACCATGAGGATGTTGTCGATGGTACCTCCGACCATGATGTCGAGGTCGCATTCGGGCATCTCGGAGAAGTTGGGGTTGATGGCGTACTGCCCGTTCTTGCGTACGACGCGGACCTCGGAGATGGGACCTCCGAAGGGGATGTCCGACACGGCGAGCGCAGCCGATGCGGCCAGGCCGGCCAGAGCATCGGGCTGAATGTCCTTGTCTGCCGAGATGAGGTTCACGGTGACGTATACCTCGGCGTGGTAGTCTGCGGGGAACAGGGGCCGGAGTGCGCGGTCGATGAGGCGGGCGACGAGGATCTCACTGTCGTTTGCCTTTCCTTCGCGCTTCATGAAGCCTCCGGGGTAGCGGCCGCATGCGGCGTACTTCTCCTTGTATTCGACCTGGAGGGGCATGAAATCGGTGTCGGGTTTTGCATCCTTTGCGGCCACGACGGTTGCGATCAGCATCGTGTCGCCCATCTTGACGACCACGGCGCCGTCGGCCTGTTTGGCCAGCTTGCCCGTTTCGATCTCGATCTGGCGACCGTCGGCCAGGGTGATGATCTTGCGGACTGCGTTGTACAGCTTCTTTTCTTCCATAAATTTTAACCTATGATGTTTCGATTGTTCGTTGCAAGAAAATGAAGGCAATCCCACGCGGGAATTGCCCTCATTCTTTCCTCGGGATTACTTGCGGAGGTTGAGCGTCTTGACGATGGCGCGGTAGCGCTCGATGTCGACCTCCTTGAGGTATTCCAGCAACTGGCGGCGCTTACCGACCAGGCGGAGCAGAGCCCGCTGCGTACCGAAGTCGTGCTTGTTGCTTTTGAGGTGTTCAGTAAGGTGGTTGATACGGTACGAAAACAACGCGATCTGGCTCTCGGGAGAACCGGTGTCGGTGTTAGACTTGCCGTACTGGCCAAAAAGCTCCTGCTTTTTTTCAGCTGTTAAATAAGCCATTGTGTAAAAGTTTATTTAAGTTCCACTCTACGACGCATCCCCCTTACCGTGGATAACGCCAGAGCGTTCGGCAAAGGTACGAATATAATTAGGATTTAGGAATGAAAAGTTAAAAATTCTTTGTCTTTTGGGTGGAAAAATGAAAAGTTCGCGCGAAAAATCGTATTTTTGTGCTTAAACGCATGAAAATTATGGGAAAGAGAAGAGTCTCCGGCCTTGTTGCCGCAGCCGCGGCGGTTCTGTTCGCGGGGTGTGCGGAGCGTCCGGAATATACGACCGTCGACGGGGTGATGCTCGGAACGACGCTGCACGTGGTGGCGGACGTGCGGAACACCACGCCGCAGGAACTCTATCGGGCGATCATGGATCTCGACCGGGAGGCGAAGGCTTCGATGTCGATTTTCGACGAGGGGTCTTTGTTGAGCCGGCTGAACCGCAACGAAACGGATTCGGTCGACCGGCATATCGCCTTCAACCTGCACCTTGCGGACAGCATCGGGGCGTTGAGCGACGGGCGCTACGACGTGACGGTCAAGCCGCTGGTCGAGGCGTGGGGCTTTGCCGGGAAACAGGCCGAGGCGCACCCGAATCTCGATTCGCTCCTCACCTTCGTGGGGCGCGACAAGGTGCACATCGAAAACGGCCGTCTGGTCAAGGCGGACCCGCGCGTGCAGCTGGATTTCAACTCCGTGGCAAAGGGCTATACGGTGGACCTGCTGGCCGGTCTGGTCGAGGGTTTCGGGGCCGAGAACTACATCGTCGACATCGGGGGCGAGGTGCGGTGCCGGGGCGTGAACCGCCAGGGCGATCCGTGGCGGATCGGGGTCGAGACCCCCTTCGACGGGAACATGAGCGACGGCGACTATCTCCAACGCCGGATCCGCCTCACCGAGGGCGGCCTTGCCACTTCGGGCAACTACCGGCGCTTCTACCTCGATGCCGACGGCAACAAGGTGGCCCATACGCTCGACCCCCGCACGGGGCGGAGTGTTCTGTCGCGGCTTCTGTCGGTGACGGTCGTGGCACCGACGTGCGCCGAGGCCGACGCACTGGGGACGATGTTCCTGGCCCTGGGCGCCGACGACGCGCGGGCGGCCGTCGACCGGATGCCCGGAGTGAAGGTCTACTTCATCCTTGCGGGTGACGGCGATGCGTATGAAGAGTATGTCTCCCCGGCGATGCAGCCGTTGATCATGAAGTAAAAAATATGAAAACCGCAATTCTTCTCTACAATCCCCGTTCCGGACGGGGCCGGATCGCCCGGAATGTCGAACGGATCGACGCCATCTTCCGCTCCTGCGGCTACGAAGTCCTTCCGCAGGTGATCGATTTCGACGCCAACCCCTTCGACGGACACGAGACGATCGATCTGATGGTCGTCGCGGGTGGAGACGGGACGGTCAATTTCGTTGTCAACGCCATGAAGCGCAAGGGGCTGGACATTCCTCTCGGCGTGATTCCGGCCGGCACGGCGAATGACTTTGCCGGAGCGCTCGGCATGTCTTCCGAATTGCTGGAAGCAGCCCGTCAGATCGCTTCGGGACGTGAGGAACGGGTCGACGTGGGACAGGTCAACGACCTGTGGTTCGTCAACATCTTCTCGTTCGGGATCTTTACGACCACCTCGCAGCGGACGCCCGATTCCCGCAAACACCGGATCGGGAAGCTGGCCTATCTGATCGAGGGGGTGAAGGAGTTCCGGACGATGCACGCCGTTCCGTTGGAGATCGTCGCCGACGGCGAACATTTCGATCTCCGGTCGTTGATCGTTCTGATTTTCAACGGTGAAACGGCCGGCGGCTTCCGTCTGGCCCGCACGTCGTCGATCCGAGACGGACTTTTCGACTGCATTCTGCTGGAAAAGAGGGATCCGTTCCGTTCGACCCTGGCCATGGGGCGCTACCTGCTGGGCGGAAATCCGAAGATCGTCCGCCAGATCCGCGCCCGGCAGATCGACATCCGGTCGACGATCAACGAACCGACGGACGTCGACGGTCAGCCCGGTGCCGAGTTCCCGCTGCATATCGAATGTGTGGCAGGGGGCCTTCGGGTGATGTGCCCCCATCGCGGAGAGCCGGTTTAGAGCCTCCTGGCGCGAAGTTTCGGCGAGCGGTCCGGATGTCGGCAGCGGGTCGTGCGAATGGTTTTTTTGTCCTTCGCGGCTTGCGATTTTGCGGTGTAAATGTTATTTTTGTCAAAAAAGAGGTCCTTATGGCGGAAAACGGCAAAACGATGCGCGGCAATAGCCGGGAAGGCCTTCACAAGGTTTCGATCTCCCGCATCAAGAAGGAGATGAGCGATGTCTTTTACCTTTCGGACGATCTGGTCATTACGACGCTTACCGCCGACAAGAACACGACATCGGAGTATCCGACGACGATCGACGGCTTTACGGCGATCATCATGATGGCGGGCGAGGCGACCGTTTCGATCGACATGCAGAACTACCACGTGCGTCCGAACATGATCGTCTTTTTCAGCCCCGATTCGATCATCCGGACCGTGAAGTGCTCGTCGAATGCGGCGGCCTACCTGCTGGCCTTTTCGAAATCGTTCGTCAACGAGATCCAGATCGACCTGTCGACATCGCTTCCGGTCTACATGCGTTTCGGCAAGGCTCCGGTGCTGGAGGTCAAGCAGCAGGACGTGGACGAGATCCGCCAGTTGTTCCAGCTGATCAAGACGATGCTCCGCAGCGACAAGGAGCGCTACCGCCACGAGATCATCCGCACGCTCTTCACCACGGCATTCTACCTGATCACGGAGATCAACCTTCGCGAACAGCCCGGGGAGCAGCGGCAGGGCCGTTGCGAGGTGCTGTTCAACGAATTCATGTCGCTGCTTCAACAGCACAACAAACGGGAGCGGAACGTGAGCTTCTATGCCAAGCAGATGAATATCACGCCGAAATACCTGTCGTCGGTGGTCAAGGAGGTGAGCGGGAAGACGGCGGCGCGATGGATCGACGAGTCGGTGATTCTGGAAGCGAAGGCGCTGTTGAAATATTCGGGGATGAGCATCCAGGAGATCTCCTACCATCTGAATTTCTCGACCCAGTCGTTTTTCGGGAAGTATTTCAAGCAGCATACGGGCACTTCGCCTTCGCGCTACAAACGCCGGAGATAGGGGCCGCATCGGCGAGGTCTGCGGGGTTGTGGATGGAGCGGTGGAGCCTGTGTGGTTGTGAACGAGGTGGCGGGGATTGCGCGGAACCCGGGCTCCGGGGTCCGAAAGGAAAACGGTCGTCGTGCGACAGGGCACGGCGACCGTTCTGTTTGACGGAGGACCTTTTCGTCCGAGGCCCATCCGGAAATGCCTATTGCGTGAGGAATTCGAGTATTTCCCGCCGGATTTGCCGGAACCGTTGTACGGAGGTGTCGTAGCGGTCATAGTCGAAGACGATCGTTTCGACGAAAGCCCGGGCCTGCTGGGGATCGCGGGCTTCGACGAGTTTCAGCAGATCATAGTCTCGGATCCCGTCGCGCATGGCGGCCAGCCGTATCGACGGATAAAGTTTCCTGTATCCGGGATAGACGATGTGTGAGTCGCCGCCGGGCCAGTCGTTGGCCGGGGCGGAGACGTTGCCGAAGGGATCTCCGTTTGCACCCCAGGCGTTGAATCCCCAATGGAGATAGCCGGGTACTCCGTATTTGTAGTTGATCCAGTGGAGCAGCCGGGTTTTGATGAGGGGCAGTGTGACATAGCGGTTGGCGAAGTTTCCGCGCGGGTACATGCAGGTATAAAACCAGCAGTCGTGGTTATCGGGTATTTGGCGGTAGATGTCGCGGGGAAGCTCGTCAAGTTGTGGAACGAGAATGTCGATGAGCGCCGGATCGTAGCCGGAAGCCCGGTAAGCTTCGATGATTCGCAGATCGGGTGCTGCCTGTTTGACTGTCCGGGCCAGTCCTTCCCATGATTCGAGGTTTTCGTCGAGCGGTTCGTCGGCAATATGCTGCGCGTAAATGTCGAGCCAGGTGCGGCCACTTCCGTCCTGGAGGTGCCGGTTGCGCAGGTGTTCCTGCAAAGCTTTGAAATAGGCTGCAAGGTATTGCCGGACCCGAGGATCGTCGTGCGGAAGTCTTTGACGTATGCAGCCTCCTTGTCCGTCCGGAACAGGCACCTCGGCCCAGAAGGGATCCACCCACCCGTTTCGGGCGCGTTTGGCGATGTGGTTGGCCTCGATAAGACGCACGTCGGCGTGTTCGAGCAGAAATTCGATCGTGCGGTCCATCCGCGAGAAATCGAACGTCCAGCCATCCCCATTCGGATTCGGCTCCGGAATCCCTGTTTCGTAGAGCAACCAGACGTTTTGTCCGTAAGCGGAGGCGGTCTTGACGAGCTGCTGCATACATTCCCAATAGAGCGGCGAATCATCCTCGACGTCGGAGCCTGCGTTCATGTAGGTGAATTTGTCGGGGAAGTACCAGTTGGTTACGGAGAGCGACTGTTCGGGTAAGGTGACGGGATAGACCTGAACCATGAACCGGCAGTCGTCGATGGTTTTCCGGCCGTTTTTCCGGCCGTGGACGCGCAGCGTTCCTTCGTATAGTCCGGGAACGGCGTCATTCGGAATCGGAATGTCCGTCCATAGCAGGGCAGTACCTCCGGGTGCGATGTTCCAGACGGTGTCGGTCAGAATCGGATCGGGATACTCGCCCAGCGGGGATTGTAGGGCATCGGGAGCCGCCGGAGTGTAGGCATGTGCCGCGCGCACGTTTTGAATCCATCCGAATGTTGCATTATCTCCGATGGTATTCCCGCAGGACGATTTCAGTCTCCGCAGGCAGGGTGTCAAACCCTCGACGGAGTCCGTTGCCGTAAGGATGAATTGCAGAACGGCATTTTCGCCGCGGGCTACCCGGATCGTATCATCGCCGTTTGCCGGAATCGGAACCCCCGGGAGTACGTTGATCAGCGGATCGACCGTGCGGATCGAGACACCGCTTTCGGCACAGCCCGTTGCTGCGAGCAACAGGAGCCATCCGTATCCGACCCGGATCATCCGTGCGGAGTTATGTAGAAGAGAGGAGATGGACATGGTTTCAATCAATGTTTGTTGGGATGAACCCGGTTGGAGTCGGTCATTCGGCGACGGGGAATACCGTGAGCCGGAGTTCGGTGCACCCATAGGGGATCAGGTCGAGGTATTCGGTTTTGTCGGAGATGGCGCGAGCCTTTCCGCCTTCGGGCAGCCGGGGCGTGTAACGCTCCTCTTCGAGCGTCCAGTCGATCCGTTTGACCGGGACGCGGATCTTCACGGGAGCCTGCTCCGCATCGAACGGATAACTGCCGGCGTCGATTCCTTCCGGGAGGATCACTTCGGGCTTCGCATCCGGGCAGAGGGCGAAGTTCCAGGCCCCGGCCGGCTCGATGCTCCAACATTTGAATTCGGGGTTGGCCGGGACCTTTCCGTTCATGTTGGCATAGACGGTCGTGTCTTCGGTTTTCCGCTGGGGTACGGCGTAGGAGAAGACCAGCGGGCCCCGCTGGATGTAGACGCCCTGCCCGGGGAGGGGCGTTACGACGGGCTCCATGCCGAGATGCAGCCGGATGCGGTCTCCGTCCCGGAACTTGCGCCGGATGGTTACGAAGGATCCTTTCGGGCACTCGCCCTTCCAGGATTTCCCGTTGATGCGGATCGAGGCGTCGTCGCACCAGCCGGGGATGCGCAGCTGGAAGGGTATTTCGGCCTTTCCCTTCATCGAGAATACGAATTCGATCTCCCCGTCGAAGGGATAGGCGGTGCGCTGCTCGATGCGGCAGGTCCGGCCGTCGGGGAGCTCGAACTCCCCGACCGAAGGCCCGTAGAGGGCCGCGGCGATGGCACCGTCGTTGCCGCGCAGCCACATGTAGGTGACGTAGTTGGGCATGAAGCGGTGGACGTTTCCGGAGCAGCACTCCGTCTGGTGTGTGGGGCGGAAGGCCATCCAGGTCGATCCGTGGAAGAAGTCGTTGTGGTTCGAGCGTCCGGTGGCGATCACCTGGTTGACCGACGAGAAGTATTGCAGGGCCCGGAAATCCTTCGTCACGGCGCCGGCTCCGGCGTTGAACACGGCCTTTTCGATCTTGTCGGCCCACCGGACGTCACCGGTCGTGAGGAGGAACTGTTCGAGGGTCCAGGAGTAGTCGGAGATGTCGCAGGTTTCGTGGCTGTTGATGACGTTTTCGTTGCCCACGAGGGCTTCGGCGCTGGCCGGGACACCGTCGGGCAGCATGTGGTCGCGGGTGAGCTTGCGCTCGGCGTTGAGGGCCAGATCGAGGTAACGCTGCTTGCCGGTGTATGCGTAGAGCAGCATGGGGAGTTTGAGCTCCTCCATGCAGGTCACGCCGTGCATGGAGAGGCGTTCGTCGCTGGCGGCCACCTCCGGAGTCAGGTCGCCGAATTTCCCGTCGTTGTAGGCGCTTTCGCAGAGGTCGAGCAGCTTTTTGTTTCCGGTTTTGCCGTAGGTCCACAACATGCCCTCGATCGTAACGATGTTGCGCCATTTCTCGATCTCCTCTTTCGGAAAGTTGAGGTAGTGCCGTTCGAGAGCTTCCGGGATTCTGGGATCTCCGGTCCGCTCGTAGCAGGCCTGCATGACGCGGAAATAGACGCACATGGGCCACATGGATTCGATCCGGGCGTTTCCGAGTTTTCCCGTGGGGGATGCGTTTTCCAGCGTGTAGCGGATGCCCTCCTCGCCCTTTTCGATGAGCGTCGGATCGTTGAGCAGATACCCCAGACGAAGCAGCCCGTCGCTGTAATAGGCCGTCTGTTCGTACCGCCACCAGTCGCTCCCGTAGGTTTCGGTATTACGTCCGATTTCTCCGGCCCAGAGGCAGGAGTCGTAGGGGTAGGACAAGGCTTCGGGATGTCCGGTGAGGCCGGACTGCTGACGCCGGAGGAACTCTTCGATCCAGCCCCGGGGCGTGATGTCGACATCCATGCCGCCTTGATAGGCTGCATGGGGAGGTTGGGCTCCGGCCGTCAGTGCAAGGAGCGTCAGGAGCAGTGCGGAAATAACTCTTTTCATAAAAAGGTATCTTGATGTACGGGATAGTTCTCCTTTTTCGGATCGCGAATCTTGCTTCGGGAACAAAAATAGGCAAATGTCGTCGATTGTCGGGACAATTATCGGTAAAAAGAGGATAAATGTCCGTATTTGCGAACTCTTTGGTCGCGGATGACCCCGTTCCAGTCGAGACCGAAGGCGAAATCATAGAGGTTGCCTTCGGAATCCGTATAGCAGGTCATGTCGTGCGGAAGATCCTCCTTCTGTTGTTCTACGGTCTGCATGTCGGCGGGCAGTTGCATTGGAAGGAGTCCTGAAGGTTCGGCCTGCCCGTCGAGAATCTCCAATACGGCCTGGTGCTGTACGCCGAAAGTGAGCAGGATGGCGTCGGCCGCCGGTTCGAACTCCGCCGGAACGAACGGACGTGTTGCCGAGATAACCACGATGACGGGTTTTTTGCCCATTCGGTGCCGTGTATTCAGAACGCGGTCTAATTCGAGCCTGTTTTTTGTTGAACTCCGTTTGCCCTGGTAGCCCCGGTTGGTGGATTTTTCCAGCGGATCACCGCCGGCAAGACTTTCCGCCCGGGCCGTGTGGGCTGTATAATCCCCGTATTGCAGGCTGATCGGCACATAACCGTTTCCTCCTTGCTTCCTGTCTTCGGGATCGTAGCCGCATCCACCGTCGGGCTCGTCGATGAATACCAGTGCGAAGTCTGCCTCCTCGGGCGAGGCTACCGGTTCGTAATGGCGGGATACGAGCTTCGGATCCGGATTGTTCCCGAGGGTTGTCCCTGCTGACAAATAGACCTTCTTCCGCTTCGGAACCGGCAGGATGTCGTTATGGTTTTTGAGCAGAACGATCGACCGAAGCTGGGCCTCGTATCCGGCTTTCATGAAGTCCGGATTTCCGACAACCTCTTCCGCCCTGCGGGGATCGACGTATGGATTCTCGAACAGTCCGGTCCGGAACATGTTGAGCAGTAGCCGGATGGCCGACTGTTCGAACCGTTTGCGGGCGGAGTCTTCGCCGAACTCCTCGGCCCACATGTGCCAGGCTGCCAGGATCGGACGCATGTCGTCGTTGCCGCCGAACTGGTCGACACCGGCCCGGATGGCCAGATAATGCCGCTCGGCGATACCGAGGTTTTCCGTTCCCCAGCATTTGCCGTCGGACTCTTCGATGCGGGCGTAGTCGTGTGTGATGCCCCAGTCGGAGCATACGACGCCGTCGTATCCGTATTTCTCACGCAGCAGGTCTGTGATGAGGTAACGGCTGAATCCGTTTCCGATGTTTTCCCCGGAGGGATTCACACCCCAGGAGATCGTGTAGTACGGCATGACGGCTGCGGCCTTTCCGGTTCTTCCCCGGAGTCGGAAAGCTCCCTTGATGAAAGGTCGGAGGTGTTCCTCGAAATTTCCGCCCGGATAGACGGCATATTTCCCGAAACTGTAATGGGCATCTCGTCCCCCCTCTTCGGGCCCGCCTCCCGGCCAGTGCTTGACCATGGCATTGACGCTCTCGTATCCCCATCCGTCAGCGATTTCCGTTTCGCCATCGGAGGTTTGGAATCCGTCGACATAGGCTCTGGCCAGGTCGGTTGCCAGATCGGGATCCTCTCCGAAGGTTCCGGAGAAGCGGACCCAACGAGGTTCGGTTGCCAGGTCGATCTGCGGGGAAAGCGCTGTGGCGATGCCCAAAGCGCGGTATTCAGCCGATGCAATACGCCCGAAACGTTCGACCAGTTCGGGGTCGAACGTGGCGGCGAGTCCGAGTTGTGAGGGCCACAGGGAGATTTTTCCACCTGCTCCGGCATTGTATTCGGCCCGGGCGCGGGTCTCGTTCCGGGGATCGGAACTGATGTTGACGGGAATACCGTGTTTCAGACCCTCGACAAAAGCCTGGAGGTTGTTGTTCCATTCGGCGGCGATCCGGGGGCTTTCAACCCGCACAACCAATACTGCCCGGAGGTTGTCTTCGCGCAGGAATCGTTTTTGCTTGTCCGAGACGGCCGAATGGAGTAATCCGCTCTCCCGCAGCGATGTTCCGTCGTAGGTGGAGGACCAGAACCCGACGGAATCGGTCGGGACGGCCTGATGGGGACTATACAGCATCAGACCGGCGATCTCCTCGGGGGAGAGGTCGGCGGCGAGTGTTTCTGCCCGCATCCGGGGTGTGTTGCGCCAATCCTCGTAAGGGTCGATTTGTCCGTTGCGGTTCAAATCCTTGAACACGAATCCGTCGGCCCTGATCAGGCGCAACCCCGATTCGTTGGAATATCCGAGAGTCGGTCCCTCTTTCTGCCGCACCAGACAATATGATCCGCAATTTTCGATTTTCGGCTCCGAACTGACTCCGCATGTCGTGCACAATGCGGCCGTCAGGCTTGCCGCGACAGCGATTCGAAGCCGGAGATTCGTGTATTCCGTCATGGTTCCGTACGTTTTTTATTACAAAGGAATGTTGTTTTTGGAGTTGCAAGGTCGAAAAATTCCCGGAATACTTCTCTTTGCGCCGAGATAGGGCTTTCCCGGGGAATTGGGTGTTGCCTGTTTCAGAAAAAAAGTGTAATTTGGAACACTGAAATTGCGCCATGAGCTTTTTTCTCCATATATTCCGTCGGTTGGGTACCGCCCTGGGGTTGCTCTGGATCTTTCTTCCGGGAGTTGCCGCGGAGTCCTATCCGCAGGTGACGTTCGTGCCGCTGCCGGCCGATATTCTGCCGTCGAATGAAATCCGGAAGCTCTACCAGGATTCCGATGGCTATATTTGGATTCCCACTTACAACGGACTGGCCCGTTACGACGGGTACGGGGTTGTCTCCTATGGCATGCGCGATGTGGCGAACGGCCTGTTCAATACGTTCGTCAATGTGGTGGCCGAGGATGGGTTCAGGAACCTTTGGATCGGGACCGAACATGGACTGTTCCGTCTGGACAAGGTGAGCGGGAATATTGTCGCCAATGAATATCCCGAACTGCTCGACTGCAATATTTCGGTCATTCTGTGCGATCTGGATGACCGGATCTGGATCGGCAGCAACAAGGGCCTGTTTCGCAAGGAGCCCGATGATTCCTGCTTTCGGCGCGTTCCGTTGTTCCATGCCGACGGACGCCCCGTTGAGGCGATCACGTCCGTTGTCGGGGATCGCCGGCACAATCTCTGGATTGCGGCGTTCGATCAGGGCCTGTTGTGCTATGACATCCGGACGGGACATCTCCGGTCGTTCGATGATCCGGTTTTGAGACGAGCTCATGTCGTGGCATGTGATACCGCCGGACGCATTTGGGTCGGAACGTGGGGCGCAGGGTTGGTCCGGCTTGTTGATCCGCAGACTTCGGGCCCGATGCAGTATGTACATTATCGGCATCGGGAGGGAGATCCGCGGTCGTTGCTCGACGATATTATCTATGCCATTGAGGAGGATCCCGATCAGCAGACGCTGTGGGTCGGCGGGCGCAGCGGTTTGAGCATTCTGCATGATGCTGATGATGTGCGGTCGTTTCAGAATTTCCGCCCCGGGGATCACAGTGGAGATCTGCCCTATAACGAGGTGAATTCGATTCTCCGGTCGCGGGACGGGCTGATGTGGATCGGCATGCTCGGGGGAGGGGTCTGCAAGAGCCAGACAAGCGGGACGAAATTCGAGTCGGACCGGCTTCCGAAGATCCGGGCCCGCTATAACACCAGTTCGATCCGCAGCATGTACTGTGCCGGTTCCGACGTGTACTGGTTCGGACTGCTCGATTTCGGGCTTATCAACTACAATGCCCGGACGGGAGAGATCGTCGATTATCATGAGCATCCCGATTTGAAAGAGCTGCCCTATACATCGACCGTGAATGCGATTCTCCGTCGGAAAAAGACAGGGGAACTCTGTTTCGGGACCCAGAATGCGGGAATTTGGTTGTATGATGAGAGCAGACATCAGGTTCGGCAACTGAACCGTTACATTACGGCGCAGTTTTTCGATGATTGTGTGATTGCGTTATGCGAGGACCAGCAGGGGAATCTTTGGATCGGAACCCGGGAAGGGGTGTATGTGGAGTCGGCAGATGGAACCTTCCATACCATTGCCGGATGGACCGGACATGCCACACCGTTTGATCGGATCCAGGTATTTGATATATGTTGCGATCCGCAAGGGAATGTTTGGATCGCCTCCAATGGACAGGGTATTCTCAGCGTTTCGGCCTCTACACGGGCGTGCCGTCATTATAGCGTCGCGGACGGAATGACCTCCGATTATGTGTACAGCCTGGAATCCGACGTTTCGGGATGTATCTGGGTGGGCACTATGGCTGACGGACTGGCTGTCCGCATTCCGTCGGAGCCGGGTTTCCGGAAGGTCCCGGTCTTCCCGAATCTGGAAAACAAGGGTATCAGCAACATTGCACGGGATGATGAGGGGCGGATGTGGATCACAACGAGCAATTCGGTTTTCTCCTTTTTCCCGGACCACTGCGGAATCCCGGAGCATATCAATACCTATATTATATCGGCTGACATGCCGTCGTATTTCTTCAATCGGAATGCGTCGGCGCAGATTGGAGATGGACGGATTGCCTTCGGCGGTTCGAACGGGTTGATGATTTTTACGGGCAATCGGTCTCCGAGCGACCAGGCCCGGCTGCCGATTGTACTGACTGATTTCAGGATTCACAACCGATCGTTGCGGACGATCCCCCCGCAGAGCCGTATACGGATCTCCGACAAGGATATCGACTATGCCGAGACCGTGACGCTTGCGCATGACCAGAACAATTTCTACATCGAATTTTCGATGCTTTCCTATGCCAATTCCCGTGACCATATCTTCCGTTATAAACTCGAAGGGAATGACGAGGAGTATGTTTCGGTGGATTCTCATCACCGGTTTGCGGCTTACAGCAATCTCCCGTCGGGCACTTATCTGTTCCGGTTGCAGGCCGCGGGGGAGAACGGCGTTTGGAGCAGCAACGAACGGAGGCTTGCGATTCGGATCCTTCCGGCCCCCTGGTTCAGTTGGTGGGCCTGGACGCTTTACGGGCTTCTTTTTTCGGGAATTGTCTATGGAACGGTGCGGTTTTTCCGGGAGCGTTTCCGCATGCGGCAGGAGGTCCAGTTGTCTCGGCTCGAACAGCAGAAGACCGAGGAGTTGAACCACGCCAAGCTGCAATTCTTTACTAATGTGACCCATGAGTTGATGACCCCGTTGACGATCATTCTGACATCGTTGCAGAATCTGCGGAACGGAACCGGCGATCGGACGACACTCTATGAAGTGATGTCGACCAATGCTACGCGGCTGATGCGGCTGATCCAGCAGATTCTGGAATTTCGTAAAGCCGAGAGCGGGAATTTGAAAATCCGGGTTTCGCGCGGAGATGTCGTGTCATTTGTCCGTCGGTGTGTGGAGGCCTTTGCTCCGTTGGTTGCCCGGAAGCGGCTGAATGTCTATTTCCGATCTTCGGCGGATCAGATTGATGGGTGGTTCGACCCCGACAAACTTGACAAGATCGTCTACAACCTGTTATCCAATGCTGCGAAATATACCCCCGAGGGCGGGGAGATTACGATTCGGGTCGAGACGGAACCCGAGGACCGGATCTGTATTTCGGTAATTAACAGCGGTGATCCGTTGAGTCAGCAGACGATCGACGGTCTTTTCAAACGTTTCTATGACGGCAATTACCGGAAATTCCATACCGTCGGGACTGGCATTGGTTTGTCGCTGGTCAAGGATCTCACCGATATTCACAAAGGATCAATTCACGTGACAAGCAGTGAGTCGGAGGGAACCTGTTTCCGGGTTGAACTGCCTGTCGGCCGGGACTCCTATGCCGAACCGGAGATCGACAACAGTGGTGAGGATCTCGGAAGTTCGGATGATCCGGCTTTTTTGGAGTCCGATCCGGCGGTGATGCCTGTTTCGCCGGTCTCGGGGGATCAGACTCGTCCGGAAGGGGCAGGGCCCGCTGTTTTACACCCGAACCGCACGCTGCTGGTGGTTGATGACAATGAGGAGTTGCTTTTGTTGATATACAACCTGCTGACTCCGTATTTTCAGGTGAAGACGGCCTCCGACGGTGAGTCCGCACTTCGTGTATTGGCGGAGACGCCGGTCGATCTGGTTGTTTCAGATATCATGATGCCCGGCATGGACGGGATTGAACTGTGTCGCAGAATCAAGGGAACGTTCGAATATTGCCATATTCCGGTTATTCTGCTGACGGCCAAGAATACCGATGAGGCCCGGATCGAGGGTTACGATTCGGGAGCCGACGGTTATGTGACCAAGCCGTTCAATCTGCAACTGCTTTATGCACAGATAATCAATCAGCTTCGAAAATTGGACATCCGGGGTTCACGGTTCCGTGATCAGCCTGTCTTCGAGGTCGAGAAACTGGAATATACCTCGATGGATGAGAAATTCATGCGTCGGGCCATGGCTTGTGTCAATGCCCATATCGACGATTGTGAGTTTTCGCAGACGGATTTCTCGCGCGAGATGAACATGTCGCGGACGGTGCTTACCGAAAAACTCAAATCCCTCACGGGATTGACTCCGGCGGCATTCGTGATTGACGTGCGGTTGCGTGCGGCGTATCATCTGCTTGAAGAGCAGCAGAAGATCCGCATTGCGGACCTGGCTTATGCCGCAGGATTCAACGATCCGAAATATTTCAGTACGTGTTTCAAGAAGAAATTCGGAGTATCTCCCAAGGAGTTGATGGCCCGGTTGCAGGAAAAGGGGGATCGGATTGCCTGATGGCAGAGCCCGGAGAGGTATTCGCAGTTTTCCGGTAAAAATTCGACCCGGGATTGGTTTCCCGGGCCTAATTTCGTCTCCTGCGGAAACCGAAGCCCGTGTCAAACCGAAACGGATCTGCCTGTTGCGCTTTCTCCGGAGTCGGATTTCGGGTAAAAGTCAAGAATGCCTATGAAGAGAGTGTTGTTGTTGATCCTTGTTTTTTGGGCTCTGTCCGTTCCGGCCGCCGGTGCGGAAAAGCCTTGTCTGGGTCGGGATCCGATCCGGAAGATCGTTGCGGCCATGACCGTCGAAGAGAAGGCGATGCTGCTGGTCGGAGCCTCGATGGAGGGATATGCGGGCGATGGGGCCGTTACGGGTCGGACGTTGAAACTTGTTCCGGGATCGGCGGGTACGACCTGTCCGTTGGAAGCCTATGGCATTCCGGCCACGGTGATGGCGGACGGACCTGCGGGCCTGCGGATCGATCCGCACCGGACGGATGAGACTCGTACCTATTTCTGTACGGCCTTTCCGATCGGCACGCTGCTCGCCTCGACATGGGACGAGGCAGCTATCGAACGCTGTGGCGCGGCGATGGGCAATGAGGTGCTTGAATACGGTTGCGACGTAATTCTCGGTCCGGGCATGAACATTCATCGGCATCCGCTCTGCGGGCGTAACTTCGAATACTATTCGGAAGATCCGCTGTTGAGCGGCAAGTGTGGCGCGGCGATGGTCCGTGGCATCCAGTCGCAGGGGGTCGGAACATCGGTCAAGCACTTTGCGGCCAATAATCAGGAGTCGTTGCGTTTGCAGAACGACGCGCGGATCTCGCAACGGGCCTTGCGGGAGATCTATCTGCGGGGATTCGGGATTGCGATCCGGGAGGGACGACCCTGGACCGTCATGTCCTCCTACAACCGGATCAATGGACCTTACACGCAGGAGAATCGGGAACTGTTGACTACGATTCTGCGCGATGAATGGGGCTATGAGGGCATTGTCGTCTCGGACTGGATCGGTCGGCGCAACACCGTGGCGCAGATTCATGCCGGGAATGATTTGTTGATGCCGGGTGAACCGGTACAGGTCGAGGAGATCGTCGAGGGCGTGCGCAGCGGGAGATTGTCCGAATCGGATGTCGACGTTTGCGTGACGCGGATGCTTGAATATCTGCTTCGGACGCCTCGTTTCCGGGGATATGAGCCCTCGGAATCGCCGGATTTGCATACCCATGCGGAGGTATCGCGCGAGGTGGCGACAGCCGGCATGGTGTTGTTGCGCAACGAAGCCTCGACATTGCCACTGACGCCCGGGAGTCAGCTTGCCGTCTTTGGGGTCAATGCCTATGACGGAATCGCTGGCGGTACGGGTGCCGGGCATGTCAACAAGGCTTATATGGTCGATCTGGACGAAGGTTTGCGTAATGCTGGATTTGTCCTGAATTCCCGTACGGCGGATCTCTATGCAAAATACATGGCTTTCGGGGATGTGTTGCTTTCGGAGCAGAATGCCCGGCGTTTTCTGGGGGAGAAGTGGTATGTCCCGGAGACGGCGTTGACCCCGGAGTTTCTTGCTTTGCGGGCCGCGGAGAGTGATGCTGCGATTGTCTCGTTCGGGCGTAATTCGGGAGAGTACAACGACCGCCCCACATCGGATTTTTATCTTACGGAAACGGAACGTGCTCTGCTTGAATCGGTTTGTGCGGCGTTTCACGCTGCGGGCAAACGGGTTGTCGTGGTGCTGAACATCGGTGGGGTGATCGAAACGGCGTCGTGGAAGGAGTTGCCGGATGCAATTCTGGTCAGCTGGCAGGGTGGGCAGGAAGCAGGCAATGCCACGGCGGATGTGTTGAGCGGCAAGGTATCGCCTTCCGGACGTTTGCCGATGACCTTCCCGACGGATTACAGCGATCATCCCTCTTCGGTGAATTTTCCGCTCGACTACCGGGGGCGTCGCGGTGACTGGGCCGATGATGCTCCGGAACGGAAGGTTCGCAATCTGGGTTTCACGTGTTACGAGGAGGATATCTGGATCGGTTATCGTTATTTCAGCACGTATGCTCCGGAGCGGGTCTCCTATCCGTTCGGGTACGGGTTGAGCTATACGGATTTTGACTGGACAGAGGCTTCGATCGGACGCTTCGGTCGGGAGTATGTCGTTACGCTGCGAGTAACCAACACGGGAGAATTTGCCGGTCGGGAGGTGGTTGAGCTCTATGTGGCGGCTCCGAAGGGCGATCTGGTGAAGCCGATCCGCGAGTTGCGGGCCTTTGCCAAGAGTCGCGAACTGCGTCCCGGAGAGTCTGAACTTCTGACGCTTCGGTTTGCGTCGGATGATCTGGCGTCGTTCGACGAGCGGATCTCGGCATTTGTAGTCGATGAGGGCGGTTATATGGCTGAATTGGGACGGTCTGCCGATGATATTGTCGTACGGTTGCCGTTCGGGGCCAGGAGCTCTGTGCGGAAGGTACACGATGTATTGAAACCCCGGGAATTCCTGCAAACATTTGAATACTGAATCCATGAAGCGATTTTTTTATCTGCTGTCCTGCGCATTCGGGATGTATGGATGCGCTTCGGGACCGGTCTCGCCGGTAATTCCTGCTGATCCGGAGATCGAGTCCCGAATCGGGAAGATACTCCAAAATCTGACTCTTGAGGAGAAGGTCGGCCAGATGTGTCAGTTGACGATCGGGATGGTCACGGACAACAGCGATCCTGCCGATCCATTCATCAGCGATGCCTTGCTTGATACGGTAATCGGACATTATAAGGTGGGGTCGATCTTCAATATTCCGTTCGAAATCGGGCAACCCCGCGAGGTGTGGCTCGAAGTGATCAACAAGATCCAGCAGCGGTCGCTCGATGAGGTGGGAATTCCCTGCATGTACGGAGCCGACCAGATTCATGGTGCTTCCTATACGGTCGGAGCAACTCTCTTTCCGCAGGGGATCAACATGGGTGCTGCATTGAACGACGAACTCATGCGCCGGGCATCGGAGATTGCGGCCTACGAAACCCGGGCCTGCGGCATTCCCTGGAACTTCGCTCCGGTCATGGATCTCGGGCGGGATCCCCGTTGGTCGCGGATGTGGGAGAGTTACGGAGAGGATGTCTATGTCAATTCGCGCCTGGCCGCCGCTTCCGTGCGAGGATTTCAGGGAGAGAATCCCAACCGGATTGATCGTCGTCGGGTGGCAGCCTGCATCAAACATTTCATGGCGTACGGGGTCCCGGTTTCGGGCCGGGACCGGACTCCTTCGTCCGTGACGCGTAATTCACTGCGTGAGAAATATTTCCAGCCTTTTCTGGAATGTCTCCGGGCCGGAGCCCTGTCGCTGATGGTCAATTCGGCCAACAACGACGGAATGCCGTTCCACGCCGACCGCGAACTGCTCACCGGATGGGTGAAGGAAGAACTTGGCTGGGATGGCGTGATCGTAACCGACTGGAACGACATATACAACCTCTGTGAACGGGATCATATTGCCGCAAGCCGCAAGGATGCCGTGCGCATTGCCATCAATGCCGGAATCGACATGGCGATGGTCCCTTCCGACTGGCATTTTTGCGACTATCTCCGCGAACTGGTCGAAGAAGGCGAGGTCTCCATGTCCCGCATCGACGATGCCGTACGGCGGATTCTGCGAATGAAAATGCGTTTGGGTCTCTTTGAGAATCCTTTTCCGGATCCAGCCGATTTCGACCGTTTCGCCTGCGAGGAATTTGCGGCGGTGGCCTTGCAGGCCGCCGAGGAGTCGCAGGTTCTTCTCAAAAACGACAACGGCCTGTTGCCGCTCGATCCTTCGACCCGGATCCTGCTCACAGGACCCAATGCAAATGCCATGCGGTGTCTCAACGGCGGATGGTCCTATTCGTGGCAGGGCGATCGTTGCGACGAATTTGCCGGAGCATACCATACGATTTATGAAGCTTTATGCCGTAAGTTCGATCGGGTGACGTGGATCCCCGGTGTGGAATACGGATCTCCCGAGGAGAACTGGCAGACGGAGGACGTAACCGGGATCGACAAGGCCGTGGTAGCCGCCGCGGATGCCGATGTGATTGTTGCCTGTATCGGAGAGAATTCCTACTGTGAGACCCCCGGGAACTTGAACGATCTGAATTTATCCTCCAATCAACAATCATTGGTTCGGGCGCTTGCTGCGACTGGGAAACCATTGATCCTGGTGCTGAACGAGGGGCGCCCGCGGTTGATCCGGGAGATCGAGCCGCTGGCGCAGGCCGTGGTTGATATCCTGCTGCCGGGTAATTACGGAGGTGATGCCCTGGCCAATCTGCTTGTCGGAGACGCGAATTTCAGCGGGCGTCTGCCCTTCACCTATCCGCGTTGGCCCGATGCGTTGGCTACCTATGACTTCAAACCCTGTCAGCAGATGGGTCCCATGTCCGGAGAATACAATTATGACGCCGTGATGGACGTACAGTGGCCCTTCGGCTACGGATTGAGCTATACGACTTTTGCCTATTCGAACCTGCGTGCCGAATGCACGGAATTCCGGGATGGAGATATGCTCACCTTTTCGGTGGATGTGTCCAATACGGGAAATCGGGCAGGCAAGGAGTCCGTATTGCTGTGGTCGAGCGATCTGGTGGCAAGTCTCACTCCGGATGTCATCCGGCTGCGGAATTTCGAGAAAATAGAACTTGCACCGGACGAAACCCGGACAGTGACACTCTCGATTCCGGCTTCGGATCTCGCATTCGTGGGACATGATGGCCGTTGGCGGCTCGAAGAGGGCGATTTTCGGATTCGTGTCGGAACCGAAGAGTTGTTGATCCATTGCCTGGAAACCCATATTTACGAAACGCCCAATATTTGATCAGCGAATTTATGTCGGGAAAGTTCGGCAGCTTTCCGATATTTCGTTATCTTTGGAGTCGGATCCGGAGGAGGCAGCTGCCGCATTTCCGGATCCCACCCAAACCCAAACTATAAAAATTACTTATGAAGAACCTCTTTCTGACGGCTGTCGCATTTGTCGCCACTTTGGCGGTCTGCGGCGCGGAGAATCCGCCCGCTCTCGTTCCCGTACCGCAACACCTGACCTTTGAACCCGGCCGGACGGTCGACCTCTCCGCCGCTACGCGGATCTGCGTTCCCGGACAGGAGAAGGAGCTGATCGACGTCGCGACGCTCTTTTCCCGGGATCTTGCCCGTGAGAGCGACCTTTCGTTGAAAGTCGACCGGAAGGCCGGCGGTGACATCCGTCTGATGCTTGATACCTCGCTCGGCGAGGAGGCCTATCGCCTGACGGTCGGCCCGGAAGGCGTCGACATTGCGGGCGGTTCCGCCGCCGGGGTCTTCTACGGCCTGCAAAGCCTGCGGCAGCTCGTGGCGCAATACGGCACGACGCTCCCGGAGGTGCAGGTCGAGGATGCGCCCAGCTTCGGATACCGCGGGGCGATGCTCGACTGCTGCCGGCACTTCTTCACGGTGGAGGAGGTGAAGACCTTCCTCGACATCCTTGCGCTGCACAAGATCAACCGCTTCCACTGGCATCTGACCGAGGACCAGGGCTGGCGCATCGAGATCAAGCGCTACCCCGAACTGACGAAGATCGGGTCGCGCCGTGCCGAGACGGTGCTGGGCAACAACTCGGTGGCATACGACGGAATCCCTTACGACGGCTATTATACGCAGGACGACGTCCGCGAGGTGGTGGCCTATGCGGCCGAACGTTTCATCGAGGTGATTCCCGAGATCGAGATGCCGGGCCACGCTTCGGCGGCGCTGGCCACCTATCCGTGGCTGGGGTGTGCCGGCGAGGGCTACAAGGTGCAGACCTGCTGGGGCGTCTTCCCGGAGGTCTTCTGCGCCGGCAAGGAGTCGACTTTCGAGTTCTTGCAGAACGTCCTCTCGGAGGTGATCGAACTCTTCCCCTCGAAGTATATCCACGTGGGCGGCGACGAGTGCCCGAAGGAGAGCTGGGAGAAATGCCCGGCCTGCCAGCAGCGGATCCGCGACGAGCATCTGAAAAACGAGCATGAATTGCAGAGCTATTTCATCCTGCGGATGGAGAAGTGGCTCAACGAGCGCGGCCGCAGCCTGATCGGGTGGGACGAGATTCTCGAAGGCGGTATCTCGCAGAGCGCGACGATCATGTCGTGGCGCGGTGCCAAGGGCGGCATTGCGGCGGCCCGTGCCGGGAACAAGGTCATCATGACGCCCAACACGCACTGCTATCTCGACTACTATCAGACGAAGGATCCGCGGCGTCTCGAACCGTGGGGCATCGGCGGATACGTCTCGGTGGGCAAGGCCTATTCGCTGGATCCCTACGATCAGCTGACCGAGGCGGAGCGTCCCTATATCCTGGGCGTTCAGGGCAACATCTGGACGGAATACATTGCCGGCTTCGCGCATCTGCAACACATGGTTCTTCCGCGTCTGGCCGCGCTGGCCGAGGTAGGATGGTCTTATGAGCGTCGGGATGCGGAGGATTTCCGCCGCCGCATGGAGGTCTTCCGGAAACTCTACGAACGTCAGGGCTGGCGTTATGCGCCCTATTTCTTCGATGGTACGGACCTCCCGAAGGAGTAACGGGTCTCCGGTTTGACCCGGCCCTCCCCGGGCCTCTCCGTTCTCCCGATTTGACTTGATCCGCACCGAACAGTATCCGAACCGATGAATCCGAACGAACGCCTTCTTTCGCTGGATGCCCTGCGGGGTTTCGACATGCTCTTCATCATGGGCTTCGCGGGGCTCGTGTCGTCGCTTTGCGCCCTGTGGCCCAATCTCTTTACGGACGCTCTGGCCGCCCAGATGCACCACGTGCCGTGGGACGGACTGACCCATCACGATACGATTTTCCCGCTGTTCCTTTTCATCGCCGGCATCTCGTTTCCCTTCTCGCTCGCCAAGCAGCGGGCCAATGGATTCGGTGAGGGGAGGATCCTCCGCCGGGTGATCCGGCGCGGCGTGGTGCTGGTCTTTCTGGGTATGGTCTACAACGGTCTTTTCAAGTTGGATTTCGCCACGCTGCGTGTGGCCAGCGTGCTGGGCCGCATTGGCCTGGCCTGGATGTTCGCGGCGCTGCTCTACCTCTGCTGCGGAACCCGGACCCGGATCGGGATCGCAGCCGTGATTCTGATCGGCTATTCGGCGCTGCTGTGCCTGGTTGCGGCACCCGATGCCCCGCTGGGAGCCGATCCGCTGTCGAAGGAGGGGTGCCTGGCCTGCTGGGTCGACCGGCAGTGGTTGCCCGGACGTCTGATCTACGGAACGTTTGATCCCGAAGGTCTGTTGAGCACGCTTCCAGCTATTGTGACGGCCATGCTCGGCATGTTCACCGGCGAGTTCCTGCGTGCCGACTCGCCGAAGCTTTCAGGGAGCCGGAAAGCGCTCTGGATGGCGCTTGCCGCCGTGGCGCTCGCCCTCATCGGCTGGGCGTGGAGTTTCGTGATGCCCGTCAACAAGATGTTGTGGAGTAGTTCGTTCACCTGTGTGGTGGCAGCCTATTCGCTGGGTATGTTCGCCTTGTTCTACTACGTGATAGATGTCCGCGGCTGCCGGCGCTGGACGCTCTTTTTCCGCGTCATCGGCCTGAACTCCATCACGATCTATCTGGCGCAACAGATCATCCCGTTGCGCTATGCGTCGGATTTCTTTGTCGGGGGTGTGGCTTCGAAATGCGGCGAAGCGTTGGGGGCCGTGATTTATGATGCCGGTTACGTGACGGTTTGCTGGCTGTTTCTTTACTTCCTCTACCGGAAGAAGACCTTCCTGAAAGTCTGACCGGAATCCCCGTCCCGGCCTTCCGGCAGGCGGACGATGTGTTGAACGAACAATGAATGTGTAAGCATGAAACGTATTTTGGGAATCGGCTTGTTGTTGCTTGTCCCGGGATGGGCTGTTGCCGGGGATGATGAATGGGTAATTACGGCTCGGGATACCACGTCCGAGTATTATGCTGCGGCCGTGGCCAACGGTGAAATCGGTGTCACGGTGGGTCGGGAGCTCTTCTCGCTGGGAGCGGTGATCCTGGGCGGGGCCTATGAATCGGGTACGGAAGATTCCGTGGCCCGGATTCTGGAAGGGATCAATCCGTCGGGATTGTCGATGTCGATCGACGATCGGCCGACCGATCTATCGGGAATCCGCCCCACAATTCAACGAATCGACATGCGGCGGGCAGTGTTTGAATCCCGTTATCGGCTTGACGGTGTTTCGATCGTTTGTCGGGTTCGGGCTCTGCGCAATATGCCGTATGCTCTGATGAGCGAGGTGGAGGTGACCGCAGAACGTGATGTCGGGATGGTGTTTTCGAACCGGCATGTGGTTCCGTCGGGTTTTGCCGATACGCTGCGCGAGTCGCGGACGGTTGTTTGCGAGGACGGCAGCCGGCTGCTCCTGCAACGTACTTCGGGAAGCTACAACGCCGGTCACGACCGGATCGTTGCCTCCTCGACGTTCCTGTGCGGTGCAGGTTGCGAACAGATTGCCCCCGGGGTGGTAAAAGTCGCACTTCACCGCGGAGAGAGAACTTCGTTTGCTCTTGTGGGTACGGTTTGTACGACGGCGGCGTTCACCGATCCGTGGAACGAATCGGAACGGCAGGTTATTTATGCCGCCCGTGAGGGGGTATCCCGGCTCATCGAAGCACATGACCGACTCTGGACTGCGTTGTGGCAGGGCGATATCGAAATCGACGGCGATTCCGAGGCTCAACGAAATGTTCGTTTTGCTTTGTTCAATCTCTACGGGTCGATCCGGGAGGGCAGTCGTCGGAGCATTCCTCCGATGGGTCTTTCGGCTCGTAGCTTTTACAACGGACATATCTTCTGGGATTCGGAAATCTGGATGTATCCGGCTTTGTTGGTTTTGCATCCCGAACTGGCGCGTCAGATGCTTGATTACCGGGTCGACGGTCTCGATGCGGCACGGCGTCGGGCTTATGTACATGGCTTTCGGGGTGCGATGTTCCCGTGGGAGGGTGATGACCGAGGAGAGGAGGCTACGCCGACATTCGCCCTGACGGGTCCGCTCGAACACCATATTACGGCGGATATTGCCATTGCCTGCTGGAACTATTACTGTGTGACCGGCGACCGCTCCTGGCTGATACGGGACGGCTATCCGTTGATGCAGGAGACGGCCCGGTTCTGGTGCGACCGTGTGTCACGCAACGATGACGGCAGTTACTCGATTCACAACGTGATCGGTGCGAATGAATATGCCGCCGGTGTTACCGACAATGCCTTTACCAACGGAGCGGCACGCCGGGCGCTGGAATATGCCGCGGCAGCTGCGGAGGTTTGCGGCGAACGTCCAGATCCGCGGTGGAAGGAGATTGCCGCGGGACTTCGGATCCTGCGTTTCCCGGATGGCGTGACGCGCGAGCATGCCACCTATGGCGGTGAACGGATCAAACAGGCCGATGTCAACCTGCTGGGCTATCCACTTGGAATCGTAACCGAACGGGCAGCGTTGTTGCGCGATCTGTCCTATTACGAATCCCGGATTGATCCGCACAACGGTCCGGCGATGAGTTGGTCGGTTTTTGCCGTACAGTATGCCCGGCTGGGGATGGTGTCGGAGGCCGAAACGATGTTTCGCCGTGCGTATCTTCCGAATTTGCGACCTCCTTTCGGGACTTTTGCCGAGACGGCGACCAGCGGAAATCCCTATTTCATGACGGGAGCCGGCGGAATGTTGCAAGCTGTGCTGTTCGGCTTCGGAGGGCTGGAAATTACCTCCGCGGGCCTTGTACAGCGCTCCTCCGTGTTGCCATCGTCGTGGAAAAGTCTGACCGTAAGGGCGAATGGAAAAACGTATCGAATGGATAACAAAAGAATAAGATGAAACGGATCGTATTGCTGATTTTGCTGTTGGCGGCAGTCTGCCGGATTGCACCGGTTCAGTCCGCCAACGAGGACGGAACACTCAAATTGATCTCCTTCAACATGCGGACGGCCTGGGGCCGTGATGGCGACAACAGTTGGATGAATCGTCGTTCAGCCTCGGTGGAGATGCTTCGTCGGGAGGCTCCTGATGTGATGGGGGTACAGGAGGCGATGCAGGAACAGTTGCTCTATCTCGATGCCGAATGTCCGCAGTATGCACGGGTCGGAGAGGACCGTGACGGGGGCGCCGAGGGAGGTGAGACAATGGCTGTTTTCTACCTGCGGGATCGTTTTGATCTGCTTGCAGACGGGACATTCTGGCTCAGCGAGACCCCGGACCGGGTTTCGCGCGGCTGGGATGCCGCCTGCAACCGTACGGTGACATGGGTCGAGCTGCGGGACAAGATGTCGGGCCGGACATTCTTCTACTTCAATACGCACCTTGACCATCAGGGAAAACAGGCCCGGGAGGAGAGTGTCAAATTGATCATTTCGAAGATCCGGGCGATTGCCGGTCCTCGTGCAACCGTGATTCTGGGCGGGGATCTCAATGCTCCGGGCGACAGCCCGGTTTTCCGACCGCTTGTCCAATGGATGAAGCCTGCGCGGGCGAAAGCTGCCGTGAGTGACGCCAAGGGAACCTTCAATGGTTTCGGGACGGCGCCCGATACGATCATCCTGGATCATCTCTTTTTCCGTGGGCGGATCCGTTGCCTGCGTTTCGCGACGCTCGACGGCAATTACGGTGCTCCGTATATCTCGGACCACTATCCGATTGAGATGGTCTTCACACTCTGATGAGAAAAAACGAGAATCCGGCCGTGAAAGCCGGATTCTTCGATTATTCCAGACTTGTCCGGTCTGCGGGCAAGTCGTCGATCGGATAGTAGCGGTGGTGGATCGTGCCGTCACGGACGGTGATGATCCGCAGTCCGGAGGGGGCCTCCCCCAGCGGTCGGCCTGCCGGCCCGGTTACGATCATCGGGATGCCCCGATATTCCGTAGCTGCATTGTCGTGCAGATGTCCCGTGAAGACGGCATCCACGCCGGTCTCTTCGAACAGCCTGAAATAATTCCGGCGGACCTCCGGTGCAAGCGTGGAGTATCCTTCGGGTTCGTCGATTCGTTCCAGGAAAAAGGGATGGTGTGCGAAAAGAATCGAGACTTCGTGATCCCGTTTCCGGGAGAGCGCTTTTTCGAGCCACCGGAACTGTCGTTCCGCAATTGCGGGATCCGCGGTTCCGTCTTTGAGATAACCGGAATTGATCCCCGTCAGCAGGACGTTCTTTACCCGGATGTGGAAGCGGTCTGCTCCCAGATGCCTTTCGTAGGGGGCCGTATCGACGGATCCATTTATGACATGCACGTCGTGGTTTCCCGGGACGTACGCCGTACGGATTCGGGGGTCGATTCCGGCGATGATCCGCAGGAACCCGATCCATTGTCCCTCGTTGTCCGTATCGTGCACGTAGTCGCCCGTGAAGACAACGGCGTCGGGGCGAATTCGGTTGATGGCTTCCACGATCCGGGTCAGCGCCTCGGTTTCGTAGACCATGTCGCGGTTGTCGGTATAAAATCCCATTTGCGGATCGGTCACCTGCATGATGACTGTGGTCGGGGTCTTCCGCTCCGCGAAGGCAAGGAGTGCAAACAGGCCGCAAAGAGCCGTAAAGAAGGTTTTTTTCATGGGAATAATTCTGGATAAGTACTCAAAAGTAGAGAATAAGTTTCTGGTATCCAAAAAAATCCGATCAAAAGCTCTTCGTTTTTTTCAGGAGCGTTTTTTCGGTAAAAATTCGACCTTTTTCCGGTGTGATATGTTGAATTTTACATCGAAATCCGACCGATAAACTTTGTTTTGTCAGTATTAAACGAACCTTGTATATGAAGAAATGTCTACGCTTTTGTCCTCTGCTCCGGGATCTGTCCGGGCCGTCCGGTTTCGTTGTCACCCATTGCCCAATCCAGCTATCGTAATGTCATGAAAAGTTTTACGATGAATATTGTGTTGCGGCGGATCCGATTGGGCGGGATGTTCCTGTTGTCCGGCGCCGCTTTCTGTCTCCCGTGCAGTCTGTGGGCACAGTCAACCTCTTCCCGGTCGATTTCGGGAGTTGTTACCGATGCGGCCACGGGAGATCCGCTGATCGGAGCTACCGTGCAGGTGAAGGGAACGACCGTCGGTACGTCGACGGATCTGAACGGTGCATTTGCGATCAACCTGCCGACCGACCGACGAACTCTGATCTTCTCGTATGTCGGCTACCAATCCCAGGAGTTGTCCATAAACAGGGGCGAAACCTCGCTTCATGTCGCTTTGCAGGGCGATGCCAATGCTTTGGACGAAGTGGTGGTCGTTGGCTACGGGCAGCAGAAGAAAGGCATGCTGGTAAGTTCCGTGCAGTCTATCGCGCCATCGGATTTGCGTCTGCCCTCATCGAGCCTTTCGACCGGTTTTGCGGGGCGTCTGGCCGGTGTGATTGCCGTGCAGCGTAACGGCCAGCCCGGAGCCGATCAGGCGGATTTCTGGATTCGGGGTATCTCCACGTTCGGTTCGGCTACTGATCCGCTGATCATTCTTGACGGTGTGGCTATTGATGCGAATGAGTTGAACGGTCTGGACCCGGAGATTATCGAGAGTTTCTCGGTCCTGAAAGATGCGACGGCGACGGCACTCTATGGATCACGGGGAGCGAACGGCGTGATGATCGTTACGACAAAGAGCGGCAAGAATCTGGACAAGCCGATTGTGAATTTCCGTTTCGAGACGGCTCTTTCGACGCCGACAAGCCGTCCGGAAACCGTGGATGCCGTGACTTACATGCAAATGTACAACGAATCGGTTCTGACACGCGGTACGGGGCAGATTCCCTATACGCAGGCGAAGATCGACGGCACGCGTGCTCATCGCAACCAGTATATCTATCCAGATGTGGATTGGTATGAGGAGATGTTCAAGAACCTGGCCGTGAACGAGAATTTCAATTTCAACATCCGGGGCGGCAGTTCGCGCGTGGATTACTTCATGAGTGCTACGGTCCGTCACGAGGAGGGCATGTTGAAGAATTTGAGCCGGGATTATTTCTCCTACAACAACAACTATTCCGTATGGCGGTATGCCTTCCAGAACAATGTCAACGTCAATCTGACGCGGACAACGAAGGTGTCGTTGAAGATCAACACCCAGCTTCGGGACACCCATGGCCCGGTGAAGGCAAGCGAGGATATTTTCGGGATGATCATGAATGGCAATCCGGCCGATATGCCAATCACCTTCCCGGACGATCCGACGGTGAACCACATTCGCTGGGGCGGAAAGGCGATGGTGAAGAATCCCGTGGCGGAGATGGTTACGGGTTATAAGGATGAGTTCCAGAGTGTCCTGAACGCCAATTTGAGTCTGGATCAGAATTTCGACTTCATTACGGAGGGCCTTTCGGCTTCGGCGTTGATCTCCTTCAAGAACTACTCCTATACGCAGACGTCGCGGTCGGCGGGCTACAACTCCTATGAGATTGCGGGGACCGGGACCGGAGAAGACGGTTCGGAAACCTACGATCTCGAAATTCGGGGTAACGAACAGAGCACGACCTTGTCGACGAGCAGCGGGAGTGAGGGAGACCGGAAGATCTATATCCAGGGCATGATCAATTATAACCGGGATTTTGGTCCCCACAACGTGAGTGCCATGCTGGTTTACAACCAGGAGGAGACGGCGATCAGCAATCCTGGAACTCTGTTTGCATCACTGCCCAAACGCAAGCAGGGCCTCGCGGGCCGTCTGACTTACGGATACGACAATCGTTATCTGGTTGAAGCGAACTTCGGCTACAACGGTTCGGAGAACTTCGCCCGGGGGCGTCGGTTCGGATTCTTCCCGTCGGTGGCTGTGGGATATGTCGTCAGTCAGGAGAAGTACTGGGAACGGCTCAAAAAGGTTGTCTCGTACTTCAAACTGCGGGGATCCTACGGACTGGTGGGCAATGACGGTGATAACACCCGGTTCATGTACATGTCCGATCTTTCATTGTCGGGCGCCGATTATACGACGGGATACGACGGGGAGTATACGTTGAGCGGTCCGGTTTACAACCGTTTTGAGAATACCAACATCACGTGGGAGACGGGCCGGAAACTCAATGTGGGTGTCGACTTGCAGTTTTGGAACCGTCTGAATCTGGTTGCCGATATGTTCCAGGAGATCCGGAGCGGTATTTTCCTCGAACGGGGTACGATCCCGGCCTTCCTGGGAACCTCGTCGACGAAGGTTTACGGTAATTTGGGTGAGGTGAAGAACCGGGGTGTCGATCTTTCGATGGACTATACGCAGCGGATCGGCAAGGACTTTTTCCTGTCGGTCAAGGGAACCTTCACCTTTGCACGCAATACGGTACTCGAACAGGATGAACCCGATTTCCTGCAATATCCGAATCTTTCGCGCGTGGGGCATTCTGTCAATTCGTTCCTGCTTTATGAGGCGCAGCGGCTGTTCATTGATGACAATGAGGTGAAATACAGCCCGGAACAGCTGCTGGGCGGGACGATCATGGCGGGAGATATCAAATATGTGAACCAACCCGATGCCAATGGCGAATACGACAATGTCATCAATTCGAACGACCGGATCTATGCGGGTTATCCCGAAGTCCCGGAGATTGTCTATGGTTTCGGATTCTCGGCCCAGTGGAAGGGATTCGATTTTTCGCTCTTCTTCCAGGGTGCAGCGCATACGTCGTTGGTGATGAGTGGTTTCCATCCGTTTGGCATCAACAATAATGTCAAGCGGAATGTCATGCAGTTCGTGGCCGACGACTATTGGAACAAGAGCAATCCGGATATTCATGCGGCTTATCCGCGATTGAGCGTCGAGGAGTATGGCAACAATACGGCAGCCTCGACCTACTGGCTTCGGGACGCTTCGTTCCTGAAATTGAAGAATGCCGAGATCGGCTATACCTACAAGAAGATGCGTTTCTACATCAGTGGGTCGAATCTGCTGACCTTCTCGCGGTTCAAGTTGTGGGATCCGGAGCAGGGCGGAGGTTCGGGATTGAAGTACCCGACGCAGCGGGTTTTCAACATCGGATTCCAAATGACTTTGTAAAGAACGGAAAAATCGAAGCATTATGAAAACATACATGCGGATGGGCCTATTGACGTGGATCGTGATATTTTTCACGGCGGCGTGCAGTTATCTGGATGTGGTTCCGGACGAAACTCCGGAGGAGAAGGATGCATTCCAGAATCCGACGATGGCCGAGCGTTATCTCTATTCGTGTTATTCGTTTCTCCCGGATCCGCGGCACGAGACAGCCTCGCTGGATTTGCTGACGGCCGACGAAGTGGTGACCCCGTGGGAGCATGAGACCTTTGCCAACTTCCCGAAAGGGAATTACAATGCCAGCGATCCGGTGATCTCCTACTGGAATACGCTCTTCGGCGGCATTCGGCGGTGCTATCTGCTGTTGGAAAACATCGACGGCGTGCCGAACATGACGGAGGCGAATCTGCGGACTTACAAAGGCGAGGCGAAATTTCTGATTGCCTACTATCATTTTTTGCTGTTGAAAAATTACGGTCCGATTCCGTTGATCAAGGGGGTTCTGCCGATCGACATGGACAAGGCGGATTTTCCCGAGCGGGAGAGTTATGACGTCTGTGTGGAGTGGATCTCGGATCTGTTCGACGAAGCGTCGACGCTGTTGCCTGCGGAGCAAACCTCTACGGCCTATGGACGTGCGACGAGCGTTGCCGCCAAAGCATTAAAGTCGCGGCTGTGGCTCTATGCGGCCTCGCCGCTTTTCAACGGCAACAGTGAATATTATGCGGATTTTGTCAGCAAGGTGGACGGACGCCATTTGATCAGTCAGACCTATTCGGCGGCGAAATGGGAGCGGGCTGCGACGGCGGCCGAGGAGGCGATTTCGGCAGCTACGGACGCTGGATACAAACTTTATACGGAGAGTCCGGTGGGGACCTCGAAATTTGCACAACCGACGGATCCGACACAGCGGGTTCTGCGTCTGAACTTCATTGATTACAGCACCTCGAAGGAGGTTTTGTGGGCTGATACGCGGCTGGAAGGGCACTACGGCTTGCAGTACAAGTCCACGCCCTATCGCGTCGGGCCGTCGTCGGGAAACGGTGTCGGGGTAACGCTGACAATGGTCGAGATGTTTTATACGAAGAACGGGCTGCCGATCGACCTTGATCCGGAGTATGATTATGCAGGGCGTTATCGTTATGGGGAGTATCACAACGAGTTCTGCGACGGCGTGACGCTGAATCTGAATATCGGGCGGGAACCGCGTTTCTATGCGTGGGTTGCGTTTCAGAATGGTTATTACGAGGTGTTGCGCCGGGATGCGTCGGATGAGAACGCGAATATCGTGAAGACGCAGTTCCGTAAGAATGACGCCTTCGGCATCAAGGAGCGCACGACGAACTATACGCCGACGGGCTACCTGAACAAGAAAGGCTGCTCGCCGCTCTATAACAACATCCAGGAGGATGTTGCCGCACCGCACTATCCGTGGCCGGTGATCCGCATGGCGGAACTCTATCTGAATCTGGCGGAAGCGTATGCCAGTCTGGGTCGTATTGATGATGCGGTGGCGGCTTTGACACCGGTTCGTGCACGTGCGGGACTGGATCCGGTCGATGAAGCTTTTCGGAAAGCGGGTCTGACGCTGGATCAGGCGGCGATGGTCCGCATGGCCCGGCAGGAGCGAACAGTGGAGCTCTACCTGGAGGGACACCGTTTCTGGGACGTACGCCGCTGGAAGGAGGGTGACAAGTATTTCAATGTCCGGCCTCGGGGAATGAACTACAACGGTGCAACGGATGCGGAGTTTTTTCGCGTGACCGAGGTTGTCGTCCAGCGTAAGTTCTCTACGCCGATGCACTATCTGATGCCGATTCCGAAGGACGACATCAACAAGAATGAACGGAAATTCGTTCAGAATCCGGGTTATTGATCCATTCACCGAAAAGAAACGAACGTTATGAAAAGTATCGCCAGGATCGTGTGGGTTCTATCGCTTTGCGGACTTTGCCTGTCGTGCCGGGAGGAGGATCCTTCGATGACGGCACTTGCCGTCGGGGGGATTCGTGCCGAGGCATTGCCCGGAGCCATCCGATTGAGTTGGGAACCATCCGAGAACCGAGATTTTCTCTATGCCGAGGTCTCGTATTACGACTTCGGGACACAGACGACGGTTACGAAGTTGTGCAGCCGCTATACGAACATGTTGTATGTCGACGGGTTGTTGAACCGTTACGGCAAATATCGCTTCACGTTTACGGCCTATGACATGCAGGAACGTCCCGGACAGCCGGTCTACATTGAACAGCAGTGTCTGAAAGCGGAATCCTATTACGTGGTGGTTGCCGAGAACCGGATCCCTCTGACGGTCGAACAGTTGGGAACGAATGCCCAGGAGCCGAGCGAGGGTCCTTTGGAAAATCTCGTGGACGGGAATCCGGATACCTATTTTCAGAGTTTCTGGGACGAATACACGTATCCGGAGTTGAAACCTTCGGGCTACCATTATCTGACCTTCGATCTGCGGCAGGAGGTTTCGGCTCTGAAATTCCAGTATTGGAACCGGAAGCGGGGCGGTTCGTTGCCCCGAACCGTGAATATCTATGGCGGGACGGACGGCACGACGTGGGACCTGCTCGTGCATCTGGAAAATCTGCCGGGAGACCCGGGCTCTTCTTATACGTCGGAACTGATGCTGCCCGAGACTCCGGTTTCACGGGTGAAATTTGAGGTGATTCAGGGTACGGATACTTATCAACCTTATTTTGCCCTTGCGGAGATCGAATTTTATGAGGTAGTGCGGGAGTTGATCGATCCCGAAACCGAATGAGACAACCCTCAATGTGGAAAGAACGATGAAAAAGAACTGGAACTATAAATTGTGGCTGCTGTGTGCGGTTTTTGCGGCGGGATGTTCCGAGCAGGCGGATCTGGATGAGGTTTTTGCGAATCGGCCGTTTGCGCTGGTGACGGCTCCCGATGGGGACCGGACGACGATTTCGGCGGAGATCGACGATTCGGAACGCTCGATTGCGTTGACGTTCCATAAGTTGCAGAATCTGACGGAGGTCGCGTTGACCTTTCAGTTGAATCCCGGTTATGCGATGGTTTCTCCGTCGCAGACGGAGGCGACGCTGGATTTGACGCAGCCTTGTACGGTGAGGGTCCGTTCGGGATCCGGAGAGTTGTCCTATGCTCTCACGGCGCGGAATGAAACGCCGCTGCTGGCGGTTTCGTGCACGTTCCGTGACGAACGGATCGAGGCTCTGATTGATCCGGAGACACAAACGATCCGTTTCCCGATCCGTTGTATCTACGCCTCGGAATATCCGTCTGAACTGCTGTCGGAAGTTGCCCTGGAGATAACCTGCTCCGAGGGATATGAACTGTTGAAGGAGCAGGCGTATTTCGACCTGTGCGGCGGCGAGATTACCCTCTGGAAAGGACGGGACACCTATACCTATACGCTGGTTGCGGAGGTCGAACCTCTGCCGGTGAAGGATCACCTGTCGTCTTTTCGTTTCCGGCGGGGCGTGAATCTGGCTTATTGGATGACGGAGGCCGATCGGGATTGGTTGGAGTATGTGACGCTCACGCACTTCCCGATGTGGAAGGAGTTGGGTTTCGACCATTTTCGGGTGCCGGTCGAGGAGCGATGCATTTTCAACGAGGACGGGAGTTTCAATGAGAAGGCCGTAAAGAAGCTGCATGAACTCTTTACATGGTGCGGGGAGAACGGAATGTATGCGATTCTGGACATGCATACTCTTGCGCCCCGTGAGGGTACGGACAGTTATCGGGAGGAGGAACTCTACGATCCGGCCTATCCGGAATTCCGGGCGCATTTCGTCGATCTATGGCGGCGTCTGGCTGCCGAGTTCCGGACGCAGAGTCTTGATCATCTGGCCTTCGAACTGTTGAATGAACCGCACGACGGGACGTCGGATGCCAGTGCGTGGAACCGGCTTCAAACGGAGGTGTTGACGGCAATTCGCGAACAGGATCCGGAGCGGATCGTACTGGTTCCGGCAATGAGTTGGCAGGATCCGACCTATATCCGGTATGCCTCCGTGACCGAGGGTGATCCCAATGCTCTTGTGTCGTTCCACTATTACCTTCCGATGCTGCTGTCTCACTACAAGATGTTGGCTTTCAGTGATTATCAGGGAGGTATCAACTATCCGGGAATCGTCATGCCGTCGGCGCAGGATGCGATCGACTATCCGAAATATGCGGGCAACCATACGACGACCTACAATGCGACGCGTATTCTTGGTGAGATCACGCAAGCGGCAACCGATGGCCGTAATATTGGTCGTATGGTGCATTGTGGAGAGTTCGGATGCAGCAAGAATGTTCCGGAGTCGATGCGTCTGGAATGGTTTGCGGATCTGGTGATGGCTTTGGAGACGAACAATGTCCCCTGGACGCTATGGGAGTGCCTCGACGGAGGATTCGGATTCATTGACATGGCGTATGGCGTTTACCGGATCGACTGCCCGTTGCTGCGGATTCTGACCGGAAAGGAGTTGACCGAAAGCGAGGCGAAGGCGTTGCTGGCGAAGTATGGATTCAAGAGCGAATAGCGGGATGATGCGTAGCATGATATATTTCCTGTTCGGGACGATGCTGTGTGTCCTTCTGACCGTTCCGGTTTGCGGAGCGGAGTGGGACGTCCTGCCCGAGAACACCGCCTACCGGGTCGAGATTTTCCGCGACGGAGCCTGGAAACGCCTTGCCGTGCGCAGTGCCCGGGTTTCGGACTATGCCGGGAATCCCGAGTCGGGATATACCCAGCACATGATGGGCTTTGCGATGTTTACCGACTCCTTCACGGATCCGCTTCCGGTGCGTGTGACCCGATGCGGAAAACCCTTTTCGCGGGTTGAGGTCCGGCCGGCCGCCTATGGCATCACTCCGAGAACGATTGCTCCCGATGCTGTCGAATTCACGTTATCGGATCCCGCGGAAAAGGTTTCGGTAGAGTTCGATGGCGACCGGATGGAGAATCTCTTCCTTTTCCCCGATCGGCCTGACCGGGCGGTCCCGACGGGCTCGCATGTTACCTTCTTCGGCCCCGGAGTCCACCATGCGGGAGTGATCCGCATCGAGAATGAGAGCAACCGAATCATCTATCTTGACGAGGATGCCGTGGTGCTGGGACGTCTCGAAGCGGAAAATGCCGCCAATCTGACGATCTGCGGGCGGGGTATCTTCTGCTCCTCGCAGGAGAACCACGGTGAAGGCCGCCGCCCGCAGATGGAGTTTCGGAACTGCGACAATCTGCATATCGAGGGTATTCTGTTGCGCGACACGCCGAACTGGACGTTGAAAATCGTCGGCAGTATGGGCGTGCACATCGACAACATCAAGCAGATCGGGTGGATCATGAACTCTGACGGCATGGACTTCATATGCTGTCGGCAGGTGCTGGTCGAAAACACATTCCAGCGCAATTACGACGATAATGTGACGATCAAGGCATTCAATGCCCGTCCGGAATACATTGCGGCGCATACGAATCCCGACGGGACGTATGCCGACGGAGCAATCTGGATGGTTGCCGGACTCCGGACGTTCGATGTTTGTGATTATGAGATTCGTCATTGTGTCTTTTGGGCCGACAAGGCGCACAACATGCTGGTCGGACCGGAGGCGCGTGGTGCGATATTCCGCAACATCCGCTTCCACGACAACATTGTTCTGGAAAACCGTCAGGATGACGGCATCTATCCGGGAGCGATGGCCGTGATGATCGCCGACGACGGGCTCTTCGAGCAGATTGCCTTTGAACGGATCCGGATCGAGAATATCCGGGGAGGAAAACCGCTCTGTATCCATTTCACGAATGCGTGGGCATTCGGGAATCTCTATGGCCGCGGGGCGCGTGACATCATTTTGCGGGATATTTCTTGTTTCGGAACACAGTCGACCCGAAGTTGGATCCGCGGACGCCATGCGGAACAGACGATCGACGGGGTGACGATCGTGAATTTTACGGTCAACGGCCGCCGGATCACGGATGGCTCCGATCCTGCGTTGGAGATCAATGAATATGTCCGAAATGTCTCTTTCGAATAGTTGTTTCCCATGAAAAGTCCTTTGGTTACTCATCTTGTCTTGTTGGCATTGTTGGCGGCGGGATGCTCCGAAGCTCCGGTCGGGGTCTCTTCCGGAGTTTCGGATCCGGTGTTGCTCCAGGCCGCGCCGCGGGTTGCGCATGCAACGTCTGCCGCCGAAGCTGCCTTCCCGCATCGGCTCTTTCTGCTTCGGGATGGGGTGATCGAGGCCTCCGTTTCGGCGTCTTCGGCGGCAGCGCTCAACCCGTTCCGGGTTGGGCCCGGGCACTACGGGATGCTGGCTGTGGCGGCTTCCGATGAACGGAACCTGACATTTCCGCCAACTCCTGAAGGCTTGTCGCTTTCGGAGTATGCCGTCCGGATTACGGATATTGCTGCTCCGATTCCCGATTTGCTGATTGGCTGTAATGCGGATTTCGCGGCCGAGGGGGCCAGTTGTGCCGTTCCGGTCGAGATGCAGCGGGCTGTGGCACACCTGTCGGTAACGGTCGTGGGACTGGAGGCTCTCTCGGCCGCAGAGATAAGTGTTACGCTCGATGGCATGTACGATCGGATCGGTTGGGATGGCACGCCGTCTAACAGCGGAACGGACTTTTCGCGAAAACGGATCGTACTGACGCGGAATACGGCGGGGCATTATGTCGGAGAGGCGATGGTCCTGCCGACGGATGCCGCGGCTTCGCGGATTGTATTCCGCTTTGTGATTGAAGGTCGGGAGTATGTTTCGATGCAGGAGACCCGTATCGAGGCGAACCGGAAATATCTGTTGACGGTTTCGGCTCGCTTCAATGATCAGACCGATGTGAAACTTGCACCCGTGATCCGCTATGTGCCGTGGGATGCGGAGACGGTCATCGAGGATCCGTCGTTGCCGCAGTTGGATGACCGCTCGGCCAACCGGAACTTCCAGGTGGAGATCTATCGCAACGGAACATGGGAGGAACTCTTCGTTCACAATGCGCGGGTCTCGGACTATGCGCCCAATCCCGCAGCGGGTTATACGCAGTACGACATGGGTTTCGTGATGTTTACCGATCCGTTTGATGCACCCTTGAAGATCCGGGTGACACGGCCCGGAGCCCCTTTCTCGGAGGTTGCCATTCGTCCGCTATCCTATGGCATTACGCCGACATTACAGACGTCCAACAGCGTTGAATTCGAGTTGCCCGATGCCTCGAAGAAGGTTTCGGTGGAGTTCGACGACAATCGGATGGAAAATCTCTTCCTGTTTCCCGACAGGCCTGATTCGTCGGTCCCGACGGGTCCGGATGTGATCTATTTCGGTCCGGGAATCCATAACCTGGGTCGGAAAGAGATTCTTTACAAGAACAATCAGACGATCTATTTGGATGAGGGCGCCCTGGTCTATGGAAGTATTTACGCCAAAGGATGTCGGAATCTGACGATTCGCGGCCGGGGCATTCTCTGTGCGTCGAAGGAGAATCACGGAGAGGGTCGGCAACCCCAGATCGAGACGTTCGACTGCGACGGATTCTCTGTTGAGGGGATTCTGTTGCGCGACACGCCGAACTGGACGATGAAGATCGTCGGCAGTACGGGCGTGCATATCGACAACATCAAGCAGATCGGGTGGATCGAGAACTCCGACGGCATGGATTTCATCTGTTGTCGGGATGTTTTGGTGGAGAATACATTCCAGCGCAACTACGATGACAATGTCGCCATCAAGGCCTTTAACGGGAAGAACGACTACGTGACGGAGCATACGGCAATGGACGGATCGTTTACTGACGCTTCGATCTGGACGGTTTATTATCTTCCGCAGGAGAAGTTCGACGTCTATGATTATGAGATCCGGAACTGTGTTTTCTGGGCCGACAAGGCGCACAACATGGTTGTGGGTCCCGAATCGCGGGGCATTCCGTTCCGGAATATCCGTTTCCATGACAACATTGTGCTGGAAAACCGACAAGACGATGAGGTCTATCCGGGGGCCATGGCCGTGATGATTGCCGATAACGGCACTTTCGAAAAGATTGCTTTCGAAAATATCCGGATCGAGGATATCCGGGGCGGGAAACCGTTGTGCATCCAGTTTGCAAATGCCTGGGCTTTTGACGGACTCTACGGACAGTGGGCACGGGATATTACCTTGCGGAACATTACCTGTACCGGATCGCAGTCCACGCGAAGCCGGATCCGGGGTCGCAGCGATACACAGATCGTCGACGGGGTGACAATTGCCGGCTTTACGGTCAATGGCAACCGGGTGACTGACGGTACGGGCTCCAACCTGGAAATCGGCTCCCATGTCCGGAACGTAACCTTTGAATAAATAACGGAAAAACATATCGACCAACTAACATTTTGAACTATGAAAAAGTATTCCATTCCTGTTTTTGCCGCGGCTTTTGTGTCGGGCCTGACGTTGTTGGCGGGGTGCTCCACCTCGGGAGAGGAACTCCTGCCGGATTCCATTACGGCAACCACTCCGCGACTGGCTGTCGAGACTCGTTCGTCCGGAGCTGAATCGACTTATGCCCATCGGGCGTTCCTGGTTCTGAATGGAGCCATTTCCGATACGAAACAGGCATCGGATGCTGCCGGTCTCGGGCCTTTCTCCGTGGAGCCGGGCGAGTATACGGTTTATGCGACGGCGGCCAGCGACGAGTCGAATCTGACCTTCTCTGGGGCCGAGACCTCGAATCCTGTTTCTGAAACCCGGATCCGGATTTCCGACATGTCGGCACAGATTCCCGAACTGTTGGTCGGGAACTCCGGCCCGGTGACCGTCAGTGAGGAGGGGGCTGCGGCAGCAATTGAACTCAAACGGGTTGTGGCATCGCTCGAAGTGTCGGTCAGCGGTTTGGAGAATGTGGATGCTTCGAGCATTACGTTGACCGTTGCGAACATGTACGATCAGGTGGATCTCGACGGAACACCCTCACAGAGCGGATCTGCTTTTGCGTCGAAGGAGATTGTGCTCACCAAAAACGGCGAAGGCAGATTTGAGGGCAATGCCATTGTGATGCCGACGGATGCAGCCGCTTCGACGCTTTCGTTGACCTACAATGTGAATGGTACGGACTATATGAGTACTCCGACGGGGCGTCTCGAAGCGAATGGCCAATACAAGCTGGCCACAACGGTGGAGACCGGAACGCTTTCGCGGGTTGAACTCTCTTCGTCGCTGACCTATGCCGCCTGGAACAGTGAGGTCGTCAGCCTTTCGGATAGCTTTACCATCGACGAGCCGACACCGGAAAAACAGTGGGTCGGACCCACGGTTCTGCCCATTGGCGGACAGGATACCTATGACAATTTCTGGGCATCGTCCGACGCCGGGGATTCCGGCTGGGGCGAAACCTACTGGACCTATAATCTGTATGACGGCAACAAGACGGACGGCAACAACTACTGGACTCCGGATGTCTGGGACCGGACCTCTCCGATGTGGTATATCGACCTCGGCGCTGCCAAACAGGGGGTAACGATCGACTATTGGAACAAGGCCGGAGGAGCCGGCGGTCAGAAAATCCGCACGATGGACATCTATGTCAGCAACAACAAGGCCGATTATGACGGTGGCAATAATGAGTGGGTGAAACTGCTTACCTTTACTTCCGACCATACGACGCCGACAACGGATGCCGGTGTGCAGGTCTCGACCGGTCGGATCGCCTTCTCGGAGGATGGTTCGGCATCCTATCAGTACGTGAAGTGTGTGATCACCTCGAAAGTCAGCAGTACGGGCGACACGGTAATGGATGTGCTCGATGTGAATGTCGGCGAGGTGGAGATCTCGACCTGGGAGTTCAGATAGTGGTTGGGATCGGAACGGTTCTTCGCGTTCCGCCCCCGGAAGCGGATGAAGGGGACGGACTTGTAGTCCGTCTCCGGAATTTCCTTCCGGATTGTGGTGGCCATGCGGATTGCATGTGTCGAGTATTTATTTAAAAATGAAAAACAAGATGAAAAAACAGCCTGGCTGGAAGGAATCCCTGTTGCCGGGGCGTCTTGCAGAATTGCTGTTCCCGTTCCTTGCGCTGTTTCTGCTTGGCTCGTGCAGCGAGGAGAAGGCCAAGCCCGACTTTCCGGATGAGAAGGATCTGCTCTGGGAAATCATGCCCGTGTTGGCTCCCGATGCAGGGAATTTCGACGGTGTGGAGAAGTATGGCGTTTCGCTTTATCTCTTCAATGAGATCTCCTCGGCCTGTTACAAGTTTCAGCGGGCCGCATCGTTCGGGGAACTTTCTCCGTTTGTGGTTGAACGAGGTTCCTATTCACTCGTGGCGCTGATGACGGAGCGAGATGTCCCGTATCTTTCTTACGAGACGTCGATCGAGGCCGTGAAGGATGGAACGATCGTAGTAACCGATATGGATGCCGATCTGCCGGATCTGGTGCTCGGTCATGCTTCCGTCTCGCGGGAGGTGGGGGCGGCATTGCCTCTGACGGATCTGCAACGACTGGTCGGGGCCCTGGAGATCCGCCTGACTGATGTCCCGGCGGATGTGAATCGGATCGAACTCGACGTGGAGGGGCTTTACGATCAGGTGGATTTTACGGGGCAGTACGGCTTCTCGATGGGAACTGCGGCTTCGATGCGGCTTGATCTTGGGGCAGATGGTTCGACCTACTCTGTCCGCCGTGCGGTGATGCCGTCGGATATGTCGCAGGAGAACGTGAAGATGATCTTCCGGCTTTTTCGGGGAGCCGCGGCCGAGGAGTTTGTTGTCCGGGTTTCCGGAGGAATTCCAGCAGATTGTGTGACGCGGCTTGAAGGTCGTGCGGAGGAGATTCTGAAAAGTGCGGAGTTGTCGCTCGGATGGACATATGCTCCGTGGGATGCGAGCGTGACGATCGAAGATGGCTTCCGTACGGATGATGACCTGAATCGGGTCTGGACATCGAAACCGCTTCCGATCAGCGGAGCGGCAGATCCCGGGTATGACAACTTCTGGGCATCGTCGTCGTTCACCGACTGGGATGGCTCCGTGAAGTATGATTCCTATCTTTACGATGGGATCATGGATGCGAGCGACGAGCATAAGGACCTTTATTGGGCTCCGGATGCAGCTTCGGAAGCCGAAAACGGGACGATTCCCTCGTGGTATGTCGATCTGGGCGGGGATTACCAGGGCCTGACGATCACTTACTGGAACAAGTTCGGCGGCAAGGGCGGACAGAAGATTCGCACGATGCAGATTTATGGCAGTAATCTGCGGAGCGATTACGAGGGTGGCAACGATGCCTGGGAGCCGATCACGGGCTTTACGTCGGATCGTACGGCTTCGACCGCGGATGCTGGTGCAGAGGTCTCGACTGGACGTATCGAATTCGACACCGGAAAGAAATCGTATCGTTACGTGAAGTGTGAAATGACCTCGCGGGTGGATGCCGACGGCAATGTGGTCGCGGATTCGGATGTGAATGTCGCGGAGTTGCAGATAACCGTATGGTCCTGTAAATAGGCCGGAGGCTCCGGAACCGGAGCCTCCGCCATTCAAAAACTACTGGCATGAAAGCATTATTGTTTTCGGGGCGTTTTGTCCCGGTGAAGGGGTTGTTTTTTGCGATTTGCTGCCTTGTATCGATCGCCTGTTCCTCGGAGACTGCCGACGTGAAGTTGATTCCGCGTCCGGCGGAGATGGAGGTTTTCCCGGGTTTCTTTATCCCGGAGGATCCTGCAATCAGCGTGGACAGTCTGGTGACGGGACGTCTGGATGCGGAGCGGATGGAGCAGTTGGGGCTGGAGGGGTATGAACTGTCGGTGGACCGTTCGTCGATCCGGCTGGTGGCAGCTTCCGAAGCCGGGCTCTTCTACGGACGGCGTACGTTGGAGCAGTTGAGAACCGATGCGGGGATCCCGTGTGTCCGGATCATGGATCGTCCGCGTTTTGCCTATCGGGGTGTGCATCTGGATGTTTCCCGGCATTTCTTTCCCAAGAAGCACATCTTGAAAATGTTGGATGAAATGGCCCGTTACAAATTCAACGTTTTCCATTTTCATCTGACCGATAACGGCGGATGGAGAATCCGGATCGACAAGTACCCTCGCCTTACCTCCGAAGGAGCCTATCGTACGCAGCGGGACTGGTATGCGTGGTGGGACCGGAACGACCGTCGCTATCTGCCCGAAGGAACTCCGGGTGCCTATGGCGGGTATTACAGCAAGGAGGAGATCCGGGAGATCGTCGCCTATGCTGCGGAGCGGCATATCACGGTGATCCCGGAAATCGAGTTCCCGGCGCATTCGGATGCGGTGTTCATTGGCTATCCGGAACTCTGCTGTACGGGCCGGCCCTATACGACAGGCGAATTTTGTGTTGGTAATGAGCGGGTTTACATGTTTATGGAGGATGTGCTGACCGAGGTTATGGAACTTTTCCCGTCGAAATATATTCATATCGGGGGGGATGAGGCCCGGAAAGTGGCGTGGGCAACCTGCCCGAAATGCCGGGATCTGATTCGTCGTGAGCATCTGTCCGGGATCAGGGATCTTCAACCTTACATGATCGCCCGTATTCAGTCGTTTCTGGCTTCTCGGGGCCGCGTCATGATCGGTTGGGATGAGATTCTGCACAACGACCTGCTGCCGGAGAGTGTCGTGATGTCCTATCGCGGGCAGAAAGGTGCGATCGAGGCCGCCAATCGTGGAAACTATGCGGTGATGACACCGGGTGAGGTGCTCTATTTCGACTGGTATCAGGCCGATCCGGCGACACAGCCGCGTGCCATGTACGGTTATTCGCCGATCAAGAAGATGTATACGTTCGAGCCGGTTCCCGTGGACCGTCTGTCTGCGGCCCGGAACGAGGAGTTGATTCGGGGGTATCCCGTATCGCCGGACAGCGTTGAAACCATTCGTCCGGAGTGTGCGGATCGTATTGTTGGAATCCAGGGTTGTACATGGACCGAGTATATCGAGGACGAGCTGCAACAGGAACGGATGGTTTTCCCACGATTGCTGGCTGTTGCCGAGGTTGCCTGGACTCCGCAGGATCGGCGGGAGTGGAATGATTTCAAGCGGCGTCTGAATGCCCAGATCCCGGAGTTGCAGCGGCGGGGAATCAATACCTATACATTGAGTGACGAAGTAGAGATTTCTACCTCTCCCGGTGCGGATCAGGGGTCGGTCCTCGTAACTTTGGATTGCGAGAAATATCCTGTGGAGATTCGTTATACGCTTGATGGGAGTATCCCGACGCCGTCCGCGTTGCTTTATGAGGGCCCGTTTGTTGTTCCGGATTCCGCGGTGGTTCGTGCGGCAGTTTGCCGGGACGGTACGATAGGTTCTCCGGTTCTGACACAAAGGGTCTCTTCCGATCGTGAGATCCGGAATTGCTATCCATTCCGAATGCCGGATATTTGGCAGGAGTATTTCGATTGAGTCTTCCGGTTGCTCCCGGAACCGAAAAGCGGGCCCCTCCATCGGAGGGACCCGCTTTTTCCATCACCCGAACGCCTTATGCGCGTTTGGTCTTCGTCGTCTTGGCTGCTACGGCCTTGTCCAACTCGATGATGAAGTCCGAAAGGACGTTCATGTAGTTGATGAAGGCGTCGTAAGCCGAATCGTAGGGGTTGAAGTAGGAGTGCACGTCTCCGTCCGACAGCCACTTGGTGGCCATGTAGTAGAAGTGGTCGGAGGTCTGCATGAAGCTCCATACGTAATCGAAATCGGGGTTCTTCAACGCCTTGATCTTCTCCTTCTGGGCATAGAGTTTCGAGAAAGCCTCGTTTTGGAGCTCGTTGCCCAGCCATGCCGTTACGTCGCGCTCCTCGTCGGCCCACGACATCACGTGCGGGCAGTGGAGCACGGCCACGGGCTGGTACTTCTTCGCAGCTTCCGTGACGGTGGCGAATTCCAGACCGTTCTTCTTGGCCAGAATGGCCTTCGGCAGCGCACGCATGAACTCGAAGATGCCCGTATCGGCAGCCTGATGCTCTCCGAAGGTCTCGTAGTCCATGAAGAGGTTGATGACCTCTCCGGGCGTCTCCTCCGAAGCGAGCCACTGCACGTACTTGTCGGCGGTCAGCGGCCACTGATCCCAGCTTTGGTTCGAGAAGCGGAAGGCAATGTCGTCCGAAAGCTTGTAGTTGCGCAGCAGCAGGCGCAGTTTCTGGTCGATGGCGTTCGCATAGACGTAGTTGGGCGATTTCCATCCCAGCACGTGCTTGGCACCTTCGGCGAGCATCGTGCGGAATCCCATCCCGGCAACCATGGCGCCGATCTCGTCCGAATAGATGAGCTCGGTGTTCCGGAAGGCGGTCGGTTTTACGCCGAACTCCTTCTTTATGAGGTTCGTATGGAGCTTTACCTGCTCCTCGAAATCCTCCTTCGAAGCCAGTGCTGCGAGCGAGTGCGAATAGGTTTCGGCGAGGAACTCCACGCATCCGGTGGCCGCAAGCTCCTTGAACGATTCGAGCACCTCGGGAGCGAAGGTCCGCATCTGCTCGATGGCGATGCCGGTGATCGAGAACGAGCAGCGGAACTTGCCCTTGTTCTCCTTGATGAGTTTGAGCAGCAGGGCGTTCATCGGCAGATAGCACTGGCGGGCTACTTTCTGCATGATGGCACGGTTTTGGAGGTCGTCCAGGTAGTTATGGTCTTTGCCCATGTTGAAGAAGCGGTATTTCTTCAAGCGCCAGGGCTGATGTACCTGAAAATAAAGGCAGACGGTTTTCATGGTGGTGTTATCTATTTTGATTGTTCTTTACTCTCGTCGATTGCCGCTTCGTAGACCTTCTTGATCTTGGCAGCGGCATCGTTCCATTTGAGGTTCGTGACCTCGGCAAGCCCTTTCGACGCGAACATCCTGGCCAGGGCCGGATATTCGATCAGACCGTAGATGGCATCGGCCAGGGCATCGACATCCCAGTAGTCGACCTTGACGGCGTAGTCGAGGACCTCGGCGACGCCGCTCTGTTTGGAGATGATGACCGGGACGTTCGACCGCATGGCTTCGAGGGGCGAAATGCCGAAGGGCTCCGAGACCGAAGGCATGACATATACGTCCGAAAGCTGGAACATCTTGTGTACATCCTCACCGCGGAGGAATCCGGTGAAGTGGAATCGGTCTGCGATGCCGAGTCTTGCGACGCGCCGGATGACGTGGTTCATCATGTCTCCGGATCCTGCCATGACGAATCGTACGTTGGGAACCCGTTTGAGGACCTTTGCGGCGGCCTCGACGAAGTAGTCGGGTCCCTTCTGGTAGGTGATGCGGCCCAGGAAGGTGACGATCTTGTCGGATACGCCGCGTTCGGGTGCTACGGTCTCCTTCTCCGCGAATCGCACGGCGTTGTGCACCGTGACGACCTTCTCGGCGGGGATTCCGTATCTGTTTATCACGATGTTCCGCGTAAGGTTCGAGACGGCGATCACGCGGTCGGCGGCCTGCATGCCGGCGCGTTCGATGTCATAGACCTGGGTGTTGACGTGCTCACCGCTGCGGTCATACTCGGTAGCGTGCATGTGTACGACGAGGGGTTTCCCGGAGACCCGTTTGGCGGCGATTCCGGCGTAATAGGTCAACCAGTCGTGAGCGTGGATGACGTCGAACTGACCTTCGAGGTCGCGTGCGACCTGTGCTGCGACGATGGCATAACGGGCCACTTCCTCCATGAGGTTTGCGCCGTATTTCCCGGAGAAGGTGTAGCGTTGTTTCCACGCGTCGGTCGTGGACCAGGTACGCTGTCCCGACTTGACATACTGCTCGTGGTAGTTTTCATACTCTTCGGGGGAGATGTAGGGGACCATATTCGAGTCGATATGGATGAACGACATTTTTTGGAGAATGTCGTCGGCCCCGCTGCCGGTGGCACCGTAGAGCGCCTCGACGTCGCTGGCATTCAATACGTGCGTGAATCGTTGGTCCTCGTCGCCATACGCATGCGGGACTACGAAGGTCACGTCTACGCCATTTCGGGCCAGTCCGCGGGTCATTCCATAACAGGCCGTTCCCAGTCCGCCCGCAATGTGGGGCGGGAACTCCCATCCGAACATCAATACTTTCATGTCTTATTCAGTTTTGTCTTGTGTTTCCTTGCGTTTTTATCCGCTGTCGTCCGGCATTGTCGCTTTGGTATCGAGTTTTCGGTTTTCCGCTTTTTCCGGTTTCCCGTCAGCTCTTTCCGTTACTCACTCCTTCCCTGCTCACTGTCCCTTTCCGCTCTTTTCCGTTGCGTCTCCTTGCCTTCACTCCTTCTGCTCCGTTCCCTTCTCTCCTTCTTGCTCCCGTCTCTTTCTCACTCCCGTCTTCCCTTCTGCTTGTTCTCTCTCGCTCCTCTCTCTCGCTCCTCTCTCTCGCTCCTCTCTCTCGCTCCTCT
>DSTMR04002__coassemble_712_pt1 | contig 46943 bp, 38 predicted proteins | sample DSTMR04002__metabat2_high_PE_025 | metagenome-assembled genome bin DSTMR04002
AGGGGAAAGTAGAGGGAGAGAAGGGAAGGAAGAAGGGAGAGCAAGGGAGGAAGAGGGAAGAAGAGGGAAATGCCCCGAACACCCTGTTACGATATCGACGTTCTTTATACATACACAGAATCTACCCGCATAGATTCCTTACAGCTTTGCGAAACTGAACACTTTTTAAATTGGGGCAACTTGTGGCGCTTCAAAATCAGGCCTTACTACCCGCAATGGGGAGTGCGCTCCGGTGCACCGTTGGAAGATTGCGATTGTCCGAGACCCCACACATGACTGATCTTGCAGATTCGTCAAACAAGAATAAGGAATCCTATGCGGTTTTTTTTGATACAACAATACTCTGATATATTATATTAACCATTAAAAAACCCGTAGAAAACAATGTATACCACCATTCTTATTGCCTGCATCTCTGCGGTGGTTGCCGTGGTGGTTTACGCGCTCGTCACCAACTTCGTGGTCAAGAACTCGATCCGGAAACGGCGCGAAACCGCACTCAAAGAGGCCGAAGCAGAGGCCGAGATGATCAAGAAGGAGAGAATCCTTCAGGCCAAGGAGAAATTCATCCAGCTCAAAAGCGAATACGACCGGCAGGTCAACGAACGCAACCAGAAGCTCAACCAGAGCGAACAGCGCGCCAAACAGATCGAACAGAACCTCCAGAACAAGGAACGCGAACTGGATAACAAGATCCGCGAAAACGACCGGGTCAAGGAGCAGATGCAAAACCAGTTGCAGATCCTCGAACACAAAAAGGAGGAGATCGACCAGGTGCGCCGCGAACAGAACGTGCGCCTCGAACAGATCTCCGGAATGAGCGCCGAAGAGGCCAAGAACATCCTCATGGAGAACATGAAGGCCGAAGCCAAGACCGAAGCCGCCGCCTATATCAACGAAACCATCGAGGAGGCCAAGATGACCGCCACGAAAGAGGCCAAACGAATCATCGTGGCCTCGATCCAGCGCGTTGCGACGGAAACAGCCATCGAGAATGCCGTAACCGTCTTCAACATCGAGAGCGACGAGGTCAAGGGACGCATCATCGGTCGCGAAGGCCGCAACATCCGCGCGCTGGAAGCCGCAACCGGCATCGAGATCATCGTCGACGACACCCCCGAGGCGATCATCCTCTCGGGATTCGACCCCGTGCGCCGCGAAATCGCGCGACTGGCACTCCACCAGCTCGTAACCGACGGCCGCATCCACCCCGCACGCATCGAGGAGGTCGTGGCGAAGGTCCAGAAACAGATCGAGGAGGAGATCGTCGAGGTCGGGAAGCGCACAGCCATCGACCTCGGAATCCACGGACTACATCCCGAAATGATCCGGCTCATCGGCAAGATGAAATACCGCTCCTCCTACGGACAGAACCTTCTGCAACACGCCCGCGAAACGGCAAATCTCGCAGGGATCATGGCCGCAGAGCTCGGACTCAACCCCAAGATCGCACGGCGCGCCGGACTGCTGCACGACATCGGCAAGGTGCCCGACGACGAACCCGAACTCCCGCACGCAATCATCGGCATGAAACTCGCCGAGAAATACAAGGAGAAGCCCGAAGTCTGCAACGCCATCGGAGCGCACCACGACGAGGTGGAGATGTCGTCGCTCATCGCGCCGATCATCCAGGTCTGCGATGCCATCTCCGGAGCACGCCCCGGAGCACGCCGCGAGGTCGTCGAGAGCTACATCAAGCGGCTCAAAGAGATGGAGGACATCGCGCTGTCGTACCCCGGCGTCGTGAAGACCTACGCCATCCAGGCCGGGCGCGAGCTGCGCGTGATCGTCGGCGCCGACAAACTCTCGGACCAGGAGTCGGAGGGACTTTCGCACGACATTGCCAAAAAGATCCAGGACGAGATGACCTATCCCGGACAGGTGAAGATCACCGTCATCCGCGAAACCCGCGCCGTCGCCTACGCAAAATAAGGTACGGAGAAGCGGCAAACAGCATCCCAACGAAATCCTCCGGGAATTCCCCGGAGGATTTTTTCCGAACAAGCGCCCATGAATCCGGGACTCAAACGCTATATCGAACGGGAGATCATTCCGCGTTACGAACACTTCGACCGGGCACATGACGTCGGACACGTCCGCACGGTCATTGCCCGCAGTCTCGAACTGGCGGCCCGATACGAAGTCGACGCCGACATGGTCTACGCGATCGCGGCCTACCACGACACGGGACTGGTCAACGGACGGGAAAACCACCACCTCGATGCCGGACGGATTCTTGCCGCAGATCACGAACTGCGCCGCTGGTTTTCGGAGGAGCAGGTCAAGGTGATGCGTCAGGCCGTGGAGGACCACCGGGCATCGGCCGGTCACGCCCCGAGGTCGATCTACGGACGGATCGTCGCCGAAGCCGACCGGGTCATTGATCCGGCGACGATCATCCGACGCACGGTGCAGTACGGGCTGGACCACTGCCCCGGACTCGACCGGGAGGGGCACTTCGTCCGCTGCCTCGAACACCTCCGGGAGAAATATGCCGAAGGCGGATACCTGAAACTCTGGATCTCGGAGTCGGAGAATGCCCGGCGGCTGGAAGCCTTGCGTGAGGTAATCCGCAATCCGGAGCTGATCCGCAAGGCTTTCGACGAGGCTTATGACGCCGAGAGCGGGGACGGAACCGGAAGCGGGATCGGCTGAAACCGGAAACAAAACCGGGACAGTGCCCGGAAACGGGCGACAGACGGCTCCGGTTCCCCGATGACCGCCGACAACGACAGGCCCCGGGGAACCGGCAACCGCCGGCAGCGGGACTCTTTTCCGGAAGGATGAGCCGTTCCGGTCCGGACGCACCTGCACAAAACGCCCCGGTCTCGCATGAGACCGGGGCGTTTTCCGTCTGGAAGGGCGTGCTATTCAGCGTCATGCGGGAAGTACTTCATGTACTGCACACGCTGGTAGAATTCGCCTTCCGAAGAGCCGTAGTCCATGCGTCCGCGGAACGACGACAGCGTATCGAAGCCGTGGCGCGCGGCCCACTCGTCGATGAACGACCCGATCTGGCCGATCACCTCGTAGCCGTGTTTGTGGATCGCCGTGCAGAGCTGAACCGCCGAAGCGCCGCACAACAGCGCCTTGACCGCTGCCGCTCCGTCGTGCACGCCCGTCGAGACCGAGATGTCCAGCTGCGGAAGGGCATGCGAACAAAGGGCCGTGCTGCGCAGCACGTGACGCAACTCCGTCGGCTGGCTGAACGGATCCGCCGGCTGGAACGTCAGTTTCTCGATGTCGATGTCCGGCTCGAAAAAGCGGTTGAACAGCACAACGCCCTTCGCACCGCGGGCCAGCAGCGTGTCGCACGTCGAGAGTACGTTCGTCAGGCGCATCGGCAGCTTCACCGACACCGGAATCATAACCGCCGCGCACACCTTGCGCACGATGTCCGCATAGTGCTGCTCAATCTCCGCGGCCGAAGCCCGGCGGTCGGTCGGAAGCAGGAAGATGTTCAGTTCCAGCGCCGAAGCCCCGGCGGCCTGCATCGACGTCGCATAGTCGATCCACGCATCGCCCGAACCCACGCAGTTGATGCTCCCGATCACCGGAACGCCCGTCTTCGCGGCATCGGCGACGAGTTGCAGCAACTCGGCCTTGTAGGCGTCGCCCAGGTAGCGTTCGAGATACTCGCCCGCATCGCCGTAACCCTCCATCTTGTCCAGCGAAGCCGCCTGGCGGTAGATCTGCTCCTCGAAGATCGACTTCAACACCACGGCTCCCGCACCCGCACGGACGCACGACTCGATATGGGAGAGGGTCGACGTATAGGGCGAACTGCTCACGATCACGGGACTCGACAATTCCAGCCCCAGATATTCGGTTTTCATGATTTTGCGTATTTGGTTCGTTAAACAAAAGGTATCTTGACCACTTCGGCCTTCACGGGCTTCTCGCGGATGACGACCGCAACCTCCGTACCGGGTTTCGCATACGCCGAAGCCACGTAGCCCAGCGCCACGCCCGTTTTCAGGCAGGGCGACATCGTACCGGAGGTTACATGCCCGATCTCCGTGCCGTCCGGAGCCGCCAGCCGGTAGCCGTGACGCGGAATCCCGCGCTCGACCATCTTCAATCCCACGAGCTTGCGCGTCAGCCCTTCGGCCTTCTGACGTTCCAGCAGCGGACGGTCGATGAAATCCTTCCCTTCGGCGAACTTCGTGATCCAGCCCAGGCCCGCTTCCAGCGGCGAGGTCCCGTCGTCGATGTCGTTGCCGTAGAGGCAGAAGCCCTTTTCCAGACGCAGCGTGTCGCGCGCCCCGAGTCCGATGTTTTTCAGCCCGTACTCGGCCCCGGCCTCCCAGAGCGCTTTCCAGAGTTTTGCGCCGTCCTCGTTGGCCACGTAGATCTCGCACCCCCCGGCGCCCGTATAGCCCGTGATCGAGAGGATCGCCCGGCAGCCGGCAACCTCCATCTTCCGGAAGGTATAGTACTCCATCTCCTCGACCGGCTCCGCGCACATTTTCTGCACGATCTTCATCGCCAGAGGTCCCTGCACGGCCAGCTGGCAGATCTCGTCCGAAGCGTTGTAGAGCTCCTTGCCCGGACCTGCCTCCATGCCGAACTCCGCGCGCCCCACGGCGCAGATATGCGCCCAGTCCTTGTCGATGTTCGCCGCATTGACGCACAGCATGTAGGTCTCGGCGTCGATCCGGTAGACCAGAATGTCGTCCACGATCCCCCCGCGGCCGTTCGGCATGCACGAATACTGCACCTTCCCGTCGTAGAGTTTCGACACGTCGTTCGTCGTGATGCGCTGCAACAGCGCTTCGGCCTTCGGGCCCTTGACCCAGATCTCGCCCATGTGGCTCACGTCGAAAACGCCGGCGCCCTGACGCACGGTCAGATGCTCGTCGGTGATGCCCGTGAACTCGATGGGCATGTTGTAGCCGGCGAATTCGGCCATTTTGGCCCCCGCGGCAATGTGATAATCGGTAAATACGGTGGTTTTCATATCGGTTGGTTGGTGTTATTCACGGCGTTTGACGCCCAGACGCGGGCAGCGGTGGAACTCCTTCGTGCGGTCGAACAGGTAGCGGTACGTCGTATGCACCTTGTGACGCGTCGCGCAGACGTAGGTCTCGATCATCCGGTTCATCACCGGGTTGAAATCCCCGATCCACGCCAGCTCCATCGTTTTGTAGGGGTTTTTCGTCAGCTCCAGGAACTCGTAGTACTTCACCATGATCGCCGACTCGACGCCCTTGCCGTGGAACTCCGGCGTGATCCCGAAGATGATCCCGAAGATCCGGTCGCACGACTTGCGCACTTTCAGGTCCCACATCAGCCGCAGCTTCTGCCACAGTCCGAACTTGCCGTTGAACTTCCCGATCAGACGGTTCAGGTCCGGAACCGTGATGAAGAAGCCGATCGGCTCGTCGTTGAAATAGGCGAAGAAGATGATATTCGGGTCGATGATCGGCTTCATCTCGCGGACCATCGCCAGCGCCTCCTCCTGCGACATCGGACGCACACCCGAGAAGAGCGCCCATGCCTTGTTGTAGATCACCCGGAAGCTCTCGGCGGCCTCTTCCAGATTCTTCATGTCGATCGTCTCGACCCGGTAGCCCGGAACCGTATAGAGCCGCTCGGCCCGCGCGAAGATCTGCTTGTTCGCCTCCGAGTTGTTCACCCGCCAGATAAAACTGTGCTGGTTGAAATAGTTCTGGAAGCCGTAGTTCTCGAACAGCTCCTTGTAATAGGGCGGGTTGTAGGGGTTCTTGTACAGCGGCTGGAACTCGTAGCCCTCGACCAGAAGGCCCCACCAGTCGCGCCGCTGCCCGAAGTTGATCGGTCCGTCCATCGCCTCCATGCCGCGGCTCGCCAGCCACATCCGCGCGGCGTCGAACAGCATGTCGGCCACCCGCTGGTCGTCGATCGACTCGAAAAAGCCGCAGCCGCCCGTCGGCTGCTCCTCGATGGCGGCCTTTTCGCGGTTGTAGAACGCTGCGATGCGGCCCACGACCTCGCCGCCCGTGTTGCGGACCACCCACCGGATCGCCTCGCCGTCGGCAAACAGCTCGTTCCGCGCAGGATCGAACACCTCCAACACATCCTGGTCCAGCGGGCAGACCCAGTTGCGGTTGCCCTTGTAGATCCGCTTCGGCAGGTTCAGCCACTCCCGCTCGACGGCCGGCGTCGTCACCTCCTGCAACGTATATTTCTCCTGATTCATGACTATGGGGTTATTTTCCTTGTTTCCAATTTTCAAAGGTAACAATTTTTTCCTTATTTTTGTTCATCTATCAAATTTCGAATCCGAATGAACAAAAGCCTCGAACAGTACATGCCCGACGGGAGCAAACTCCCCTATCGTTTCATGAAATACAGGATCCACAAAATCCTGCTCGTCTGTTGCAGTTACGACGGCTACATCCTCGAAGAGGACGGGCACATCGAGTCCCAGATCAACCAGGAGTACATCGACCTCAACATGTCGAACCCGCCGTCGCTGACGCGCGTCAGCTCCACGGCCGAGGCCCTCGAAGCCCTGCGCGCCGACGACTCCTACGACTTCATCCTCACGATGTACAACGTCGGGGAGCCCGACGTCTTCCAGTTCGCCAAGATCGTCAAGGAGCGACACCCCAACACCCCCGTGGCGCTGCTCACCTCCTTCTCGAAGGACATCTACCGCCGCATCGAGGAGCAGGACCATTCGGGTCTCGACTACATCTTCTCCTGGCACGGAAACACGGACCTGATCATCGGTATCATCAAGCTTATCGAGGACAAGATGAACGCCGACGAGGACATCCTCGAAGGCGGCGTGCAGGCCATCCTTCTGGTCGAGGACTCGATCCGTTTCTACTCGACCTACCTGCCCGAGCTCTACAAGCTGATCCTGCTCCAAAACACCGAGTTCCTCAAAGACGCCTTCAACGAACAGCAGCAGGTCCTCCGCAAACGAGCCCGCCCCAAGATCCTCCTCGCCCGCTGCTACGACGAGGCTGCCGAGCTCTACGACCGATACCGCAAGAACCTTCTCGGCGTGATCTCCGACGTGGGCTTCGTCCTCCACCGCGACGACCCCTCGGAAAGCGAGAAACTCGACGCCGGGATCGACCTCTGCCGACGGATCAAGGAGGACAACCCCCTGATGCCCGTGCTGCTGCAATCCTCCCAGACCTCCTTCGAGGAGCAGGCCCGCGCTCTCGGCGCCGGATTCATCGCCAAGAACTCCAAGACGCTCCTCTCCCAGTTGAGCGAATACATCGCCAAGGAGTTCGCGTTCGGAGACTTCGTCTTCGAGGACCCCGAAACCGGAGCCGAGATCGGACGCGCCAAGGACCTCACGCAGATGCAGCAGATGATCGCCTCGATCCCCGACGACGCCTTCGAGTTCCACACCTCCCAGAACCACCTCTCCAAGTGGTTGTACTCCCGCGGCCTCTTCCCGCTGGCAGCCTCGATCCGCCAGTACAACAAGAGCCATTTCTCGTCGGTCGAGGAGCACCGCCGCGTGCTCGTGAACCTCATCCGCGACTACCGCACGCTCCTCGGACAGGGCGTCGTCGCGCGCTTCGACCCCGAGACCTACTCCGACGCCGTGGCCTTCGCCCGCATCGGCGAGGGTTCGCTCGGCGGAAAGGCCCGCGGCCTGGCCTTCATGAACTCCATGCTCATGAAGCACCGCCAGTACGACAAGCACGAAAACGTCCGCATCATGATCCCCCGTTCGGTGGTCATCGCCACCGAGTACTTCGACGAGTTCATCCGCCGCAACGGTCTGGAATACATCATCTCGCAGGACTTCTCCGACGAGGAGGTCCTCTCGGAGTTCGTCTCCTCGACGGTCCCGCAGCGCCTCCAACAGGAGCTCAAAGCCTACATCCGCACCGTCCGCACACCGCTCGCCGTGCGCTCCTCCTCCAAGCTCGAAGACTCCCACTACCAGCCCTTCGCCGGGATCTACTCCACCTACATGATCCCCTACGCCGACAACGAGGACCAGATGCTGCGCCTGCTGCTGCGCGCCGTCAAGAGCGTCTACGCCTCGGTCTACTTCGCCGCGTCGAGGGCCTACATCACCACCTCGCAGAACCTCATCTCCGAGGAGAAGATGGCCGTCATCATCCAGGAGGTCTGCGGCACGGAGCAGAACGGACTCTGGTTCCCGACCTGCTCGGGCGTCGCACGCTCGATCAACTACTACCCCATCGGCGACGAACACGCCTCCGACGGCGTCTGCAACGTCGCCATGGGCCTCGGGAAACTCGTCGTCGACGGCGGCCGCACCCTCCGCTTCTCGCCCCGATATCCGCAGAAGGTCCTCCAAACCTCCACGCCGGAGCTCGCGTTGAGCGAGACCCAGACCGAAGTCCTCGCCCTCAGCATGCGCCCCGAAGAGTTCCGCACGTCGATCGACGACGCCGTGAACCTCCACCGATTGAGCCTGCGCGAAATCGACGGATACCGCAACGCCCGCTTCGTCTGCTCGGTCTGGGACCGCGAGAACGAACGCATCTCCGACAGCCCGTTCGACCGCGGACGCCGGGTTATCACGTTCAACAATATCTTGAAATACAACACATTCCCTCTGGCCGAAATCATCTCGGACATCCTCCGCATGGGCGCCGAGGAGATGCGCTGTCCCGTGGAGGTGGAGTTCGCCGTCAACATGGACGTCGCACCCGGCCAGCAGCAGATCTTCAACCTGCTGCAAATCCGCCCCATCATCGACAATCAGGACAACCGCGCCATCGACTGGTCGGCCGAAAACCCCGACCGGGCTCTGATCTATGGTGAACAGGCCCTCGGAATCGGCATGATGGCCGATCTGGCCGACATCATCTACGTCAAGAACGACGCCTTCGATTCGCTCTCCACCGAGAAGATCGCCGCCGAACTCCTCACGCTGAACAACCGCATGCACGACGAAGGAAGGTCGTACATCCTCGTGGGACCCGGACGCTGGGGCTCCTCCGATCCGTTCCTCGGCGTGCCGGTCAAGTGGAACCACATCTCCGAGGCGAAGGTCATCGTCGAATGCGGCATCGAGAAGTTCGAGGTCGAACCCTCGCAGGGAACCCACTTCTTCCAGAACGTCACCTCGCTCGGCGTCGGGTATCTGACCATCAGCCCCTTCCGCGGCGACGGCATCTTCCGCGCCGACCGTCTCGACGCCATGCCCGCCCTCTACGACGGGACCTATCTGCGGCAGGTGCGCTTCGACCACCCGCTCTGGGTCTGCGTCGACGGCCGCTCCAACAAGGGAATGATCCGCGAAAATGACGAAGAATGAAAAATTTTCCGAATTTTTCCCGATAGAAGTTACAATCTATAATAAATATTGTTATATTTGTAACAAAAGAACACCAAACCTTAAAAAACTTCAATCCTATGAACGTCAACAAAATCATGACGGACCTCGAACGCAAGCACCCCGGCGAAAGCGAATACCTGCAAGCCGTACGCGAGGTTCTGATGACCGTGGAGGGCGCCTACAACCAGCATCCGGAATTCGAAGCCAACCGCATCGCGGAACGCATCGTCGAGCCCGACCGGATCTTTACGTTCAAAGTCGTATGGGTCGACGACAAAGGCGAAGTACAAACCAATATCGGATACCGCGTACAGTTCAACAACGCCATCGGTCCCTACAAGGGCGGTCTGCGTTTCCACCCCTCGGTCAACCTCTCGATCCTCAAATTCCTCGGATTCGAGCAGATCTTCAAGAACGCCCTCACCACGCTCCCCATGGGCGGCGCAAAGGGCGGTTCGGACTTCAACCCCAAAGGCAAGTCGGACCGTGAGGTCATGCGCTTCTGCCAGGCCTTCATGACCGAACTCTGGCGCCACATCGGCCCCGAGACCGACGTCCCCGCAGGCGACATCGGCGTCGGAGGCCGCGAAATCGGATACCTCTACGGCATGTACCGCAAACTCGCACAGGAGAATACCGGCGTGCTGACCGGAAAGGGCATGACCTACGGCGGTTCGCTGATCCGCCCCGAAGCCACCGGTTTCGGCGCCGTCTACTTCCTGCGCCAGATGCTCGAAAAGGCCGGCATGGACATCAAGGGTCAGACCATCGCCATTTCGGGATTCGGAAACGTCGCCTGGGGTGCCGCCATGAAAGCCACGGAACTCGGAGCCAAAGTCGTAACGATCTCGGGACCCGACGGATACGTCTATGACGAGGAGGGTCTCAACGCCGAAAAGATCGCCTACATGCTCGAACTGCGCGCGTCGAACAACGACGTCGTGGAACCCTACGTGGAGAAGTTCCCCAACGCGAAGTTCTTCGCGGGCCGCAAGCCCTGGGAGGTCAAGGTCGACATCGCCATGCCGTGCGCCACGCAGAACGAGCTGGACGGCGAGGATGCCAAGAAGCTGCTGGCCAACGGCGTGAAGGTCGTGGCCGAGGTTTCGAACATGGGCTGCCGTCCGGAGGCCATCGACGCCTTCATCGCCGCGAAGATCCCCTACGGACCGGGCAAGGCCGTGAACGCCGGCGGCGTGGCCACCTCGGGACTCGAAATGACCCAGAACGCACAGAAACTCAACTGGACGGCCGAGGAGGTCGATGCCAAACTGCATCAGATCATGTCGTCGATCCACCACGCCTGCCTGGAATACGGCACCGAGGCCGACGGCTACATCAACTACATGAAGGGCGCCAACATCGCCGGTTTCATGAAGGTCGCCAAGTCGATGGTCGAGCAGGGCATCCTGTAAACCGGCTGCCGACACCGCATACGAAGAGGGCCGCCCCGGATGGGACGGCCCTCGCTGTTATCGGACCGGATCCGACGATCAGAAGGCTTGTTCAAGCAAATCCTGATACTCCTGAAAGGTCAGACGCTCGTAGCTGTACGAATCGCCGTCCGGTTCAAGCATTGCCAGGACATTCCCCGAGATTTTGGCAGTCAACGTATATTTCCCGGGTTTCTCCCCGACCAACGTGTTCGTGGTCAATTGTTTCGTCCGCCCGTTATAGACATACGTTCCCGACTCCTCGTTCAATACCATATCCCGGGTATTCCAATATTGCTCCAAAAATGTGCCGTCGGACTTGAATATCAGGATTTCGATCTCTTGAAACCCCTCGTTTCCGCTCCCGTCATACCCGTCATATCAGTATCCGACCAGCGGAGAGGTTTGCGCCCCATCCTCGTCCTTATCGCAGGAGACAAAAAGTCTGGATACAACAAAAAGACACGACAGAAACAGCAGATAATAAAGACTGCGTTTCATACCTGCTTAAAAGTTATAACCGAGGCTGATCGTCGTGAACGACAATTTGGCCTTTTTGGTGATCTCGGAGAAATCACTGCCATAAGCGACTCCGACATAGAGTTTCTTATAGTTGAACCCGACACCAATCTGCCAACCTACCTGAACTCGTTTCCATGGGTCGTCAAGCGTATCCTCTTTATCAAAATAGTTGATATCCATGGATAAATCCTCTCCCTCATAAGATTCAGTACACTTGCCTTTAGCAAGCAGAAGCCCGCGAATATTGAGACCGACAAAAGGGCTCAAAGACATCTTGTCCGCAAAGCTGAATTTATAGGAAACGCTGACAGGAACATTAAGAGACAAGGTGTTATATGTCTGCTCATACGACCAATCCTCGTATCCATCGCTCTCTTTACCCGAAGCATACATCACATTCGCTCCAAACTCCACAAACAGAGGGGCCGTTTTCAGAATATTGAGACCATAGGTGTAACCGGCCGAGAAACCGTTCATTTTGACATCACTGGCCCCTTCCACATCAAATTTCACTTTCAACGGGTTATACGATACGGAAACGCGAGAGTAGTTCTCCGTATCCTTCACCATCTGGGACTTTGCCTTCGTCGTTCCGCTGCCTCCCGCGGTCGCATTGGCAAATTGTGCAGAAGCACTCGTTACAAGGGCCAACAGGCCTGCCGTCAGAAAAAGTTTAATTGTCTTCATGTTATTTAAATTAAAAGTTAATATTGAAAGGTCATTCTCCAAACATTGGCGGTGCCGGCAGCATCGCCCCGCTGCGAAATAAAGTAGATATAACGGCCGTCCCGACTCCAAACCGGGCTCAAATCGTCTGCGGCATGATAGGTCAACTGCGCAAAATCGCTTCCGTCCATCCGGCAGACGAAAATATCCGTATTGAAATAGACGAAATCACCCCCGTCGATCCGGCTCCCGCCCACGAACAGCAGCCACTGGCCATCGGGCGATATCGAAGGTGTGGTAAAACTACGCTCCGGATCCGATACGATACACTCCTCGACGCCTGTCTCATAGTCAATTCGCCATATTTCACTCCGTCCATCAGCCGTTACGCGGGAACAAACAAACGCCGACTTATCCTTCAACGGGCAGGGATTCATCCCTGAGGTGAAATTGGACAGGAAATTATTGCGGACATCATAGCTCCAAATCCCGACACCGCGGTTCTCCTGACGCGCAAAGAAAATCTGGGACATGTCGGAGGAGTAAATCGGAGAATAATCCTGACTCCCCGAGGTTATCTGACGGCAGACATATCCATGCGTCGCATCCGTCTGAAATACTTGATTCAGTTCGCCTCGCTGCTCCGAAAAACAAAGATATTTCCCGTCCGGAGAGTACGAAAAATCCAGTACCGCCCGCCGGTTGGTCCGCTGCACCGAGGTTCCCTGACGTGCCAGGTCCTTGATGAAAATGTTACTGGATTCATTGCGGTAAGACAGATAGGCAATGCTCCCTCCATCGACAGAGACATCCAGAATCCGGTTGGACAGCCACGTAAAACCCGAACGGCTTCGTTGCACCAGTGGCATGCAGACATAGTCATTGGACGAGGTGATCCGCATGAAATCGATTCCCGACTCCTCCGGAACCGACACGACCGAATAATCCACCTGCTGCGCCCGAAGAGCCCCGGGAAGCAGCATCAGAAGCACAAATAAGATCTTGTAAAATAATTGCATTTCTCCATCATTTAAAACAACACAAAGATAGAGAAATCAGACACTCGATTACGGGATCACCCGTCGCGCATTCAACCGCAATTCTGTTGCGAATTCTGCGACTCGCCCCGTTTCCGCATCTGGGCCGAAAGATCGGAAAAGAAATCGTGCCCGAGCAGCAACGAGATCCGGGTCAGCAGATCGGTATCAATACTCCGCCGCTGAAACAGGCGATAGACATTCGACCGGTCGCATGACAATTTCCGCGCAAACCAGCTGATTCCGCGTTCCTGACGAAGTAATTCTTCCTTGATAAGTATACCGATCGGCTTATCCATCCAAGACCTCTTTCCTGCAAAACATGCGAGCATAAAAAACGTGGACAATCTACATGATCCACTGATGAGGTCTTGGCGTACCCGGAAGAGAAGATATGCAAATCTGCCCACGCCGTATAAAACAGCGCGAGCATCAACCTTGCTACTTTCTCTTCCTAAAAACCGCCAAGTTTCATCAGTAAGAAAGTAAAGCCGATGCGCTTTTTACGTCGTATGTTGCAACCCTCACAGATTGCTTTGTAAAGATACGGATTTTCAGGGATTCCGCAAAATTTTTTCTCCCCAAAGCCCCGAAGCACCCCTTCGGGCCCTCGGCTCCGGCACGAAAAAAGCCGGCACCCCGTCGGGTACCGGCTTTTCGAATTGGGATCGGCAACCGCCTACAAGCGCGCCTTGATCGCTTTCGTAGCCTCCTCGTAACCCGGCTTTTCCAGCAGGGCGAACATGTTCTTCTTGTAGGCCTCCACGCCCGGCTGGTCGAACGGATTCACGCCCAGCAGGTAACCGCTGATCCCGCACGCCTTCTCGAAGAAGTAGAGCAGCGATCCGATCACCTCGGCCGAAATCTCCGGAATCTCCACCCGCAGGTTCGGAACCCCGCCGTCCACGTGTGCCAGCTGTACGCCCAGCTCCGCCATGCGGTTCACCTCCGAAACCCGTTTCCCGGCCAGGTAGTTCAGACCGTCGAGGTTTTCCGAATCGGCTTCGATAACAACCTTCGAGGCAGGTTTAGCCACCGAGATGATCGTCTCGAACAGGGTCCGCTCGCCCTCCTGGATGTACTGGCCCATCGAGTGCAGGTCCGCCGTCAGCGTCACGCTCGCCGGGAAGATGCCCTTGCCCTGCTTGCCCTCGCTCTCGCCGTAGAGCTGCTTCCACCACTCGTTGATGTATTGCAGCTTCGGTTCGTAGGAGCCCAGGATCTCGATCTTCTTGCCCGAAGCGTAGAGCAGGTTCCGCGCTACGGCATAGATCGCCGACGGGTTCTCCGCGAAGGGAACCTCCTCCGAAGTGGCTTTCTCCATCTCCTGCGCACCGCGCACCAGCGCCGCAACGTCCACGCCCGCAACCGCCAGCGGAAGCAGCCCCACCGGCGTCAGCACCGAGAAGCGTCCGCCCACATCGTCCGGAATCACGAACGTCGGGTAGCCCTCCTGCGTCGCCAGCGTCTTCAACGCCCCGCGCGCCTTGTCCGTCACGGCCACGATCCGCTCCGCGGCCTCCTTCTTGCCGTAGCGCCGCTCAATCTCGGCCTTGATCAGGCGGAATGCGATGGCCGGCTCGGTCGTCGTGCCCGACTTCGAGATCACGATCGCCGCGATCGAGTGCTCCTTCACGGCGTCGAGCAGCTCGGCCGTATAATCCTCCGAGATGTTCTGCCCGGCGAAGAGCACCGTCGGGTTCTTCCGCTCCCTGTGCAGCAGCTGGAACGGATCGCTCATCGCTTCCAGAACCGCCTTCGCACCCAGGTACGACCCTCCGATACCGATGCAGATCACCACATCGGCCTTCGCACGCAGATTCGAGGCCACACGCCCGATCTCCGCAAGGTCGGACTCCGTGATCGACGACGGGAGGTGAACCCATCCCAGGAAATCATTCCCCGCACCCTTGCCCGAGTGCAACAGCGAATTGGCGGCCTGCGCCTTCGACTCCATCTCGGCCGTGATCGCTACTCCGGCCTTCGAGATGTCCACTTTTACGTTTTTCATATCGTGTCAAATTAGTTTGGTTGTCAGTTCCTGCATCTGTTTGCGCACCGAGGCCTTCTCGTAGAGCACCCGGTAGACCATCTCCGCGATCGGCATATCCACCTGATGGCGGAAGTTGATATGGCGGATGCAGTCCGCCGCAAAGTACCCCTCGGCCACCATCGTCATCTCGTTCAGCGCGCTCTTCACCGTGCAGCCGTGGCCGATCAGAAGCCCCAGACGCCGGTTCCGGCTGTACGTCGAGTAGCACGTCACGAGCAGGTCGCCCAAATAGGCCGAAACCAGCGTGTCGCGCCGGTCGGGATAGCTCTCTTCCAGAAAGCGCGCCATTTCGCCCGCCGAGTTGGCGATCAGCACCGCCAGGAAGTTGTCCCCATAGCCCAGTCCGACGGCCATGCCCACCGCAAGGGCGTAGATGTTTTTCAGGATAGCCGCATATTCGATGCCATAGAGGTCGGTCGAGTAGCTCAACCGGATGTTCGGACCCGCAAAGCGGCTCCCGATCAGATGCGCGTTCTCCGGATCGGTGCAGACCACCGTCAGGTAGGAGAGCTTCCCGCGCGAAACCTCCTCGGCGTGCGAGGGGCCCGTGAAGAGGCCGATCTGGCGGTATGAGAGTCCGTAGCGGTCGTGGATGTACTCCACGACGGTCTGGTAGTCTCCCGGGACGATGCCCTTGATGGCCGAAACCACGAACTTGTCTTTCAGCGAAACGGTCAGCGGTGCGAGAAAATCCTTCAAATAGGCCGACGGCGTCGCCAGGATCACGATGTCCGCATCGCGGACCACGGTATCCAGATCGTCCGACGGCGCGATGACCGAGGTGTCGAACTCCAAATCGCTCAAATAACGCGGATTGCGGCCTTCGCTGCGCAGCGATTCCAGAACCTCCGGATTGCGGACGTACCATCCCACCTGCCGGCCGTTGCCCGCAAGCAGCCCCACCAGAGCCGTCGCCCAGCTGCCATAACCGATCACCGCACAGCGGGCGTCGGTTCCGATCTTATATTCCATGCAGAATCTTCGTTTATATCATACAAATGTATAAAAAAATGGGAATATTGCGCTTCTTCCGCCGCACAAAAACACGCTTCCCGACCCAACGGAGCGGGCCGCACAGGCCCGCCGAGCCCCGAAATGGACGGTCGCTGAAAAAAATACGCCCGGAAACGCTCCATTTTCCGGGGCTTTTTGTTACCTTTGTCCGGATATGTCGGCTTTCGGAAGAACGGACCTCCCGATTTCTGACGATCCCGTTGATCATGTTGACAATAACGATTTTTACAAAATAGTGTTGGGTGTAGCTTTATGGGAATCTTTTCTTTGACACAGGAGTTGGCCATCGACCTCGGTACGGCCAATACGCTGATAATCTATAACGGGAAGGTCGTCGTCGACGAACCGTCGATCGTCGCCCTCGACGTCCACACCGGAAAACTCGTCGCAATCGGACAACAGGCCCGCCAGATGCACGAGAAGACAAACCCGAACATCAAGACCATCCGCCCTCTCAAAGACGGCGTCATCGCCGACTTCAACGCCACGGAACTCATGCTCCGCGGCATGATCAAGAAGGTCAAGACCTCCGGAAGCCTCTTCGCACCGTCGCTGCGCATGGTCATCTGCATCCCCTCCGGATCCACCAACGTCGAGATCCGCGCCGTGCGCGACTCGGCCGAGCACGCCGGAGGCCGCGAGGTCTACATGATCTATGAACCCATGGCCGCAGCCCTCGGAGCCGGCCTCGATGTCGAAGCCCCCGAAGGAAACATGGTCATCGACATCGGCGGCGGAACCTCCGAAATCGCCTGCATCTCGCTCGGCGGAATCGTCTGCTCCGAGTCGATCAACACCGCCGGCGACGTCTTCACCAACGACATCCAGAGCTACGTCCGCCAGCAGCACAACATCCGCATCGGCGAACGGACGGCCGAAGCCATCAAATGCTCGATCGGCGCCGCCGTCTCCGACCTCGAACAGGAGCCCGAAGACTTCGTCGTCACGGGCCCCAACATGCTCACGGCCCTGCCCCAGACCGTTTCGCTCTCGTACAGCGAAATCGCCTACGCCCTCGAAAAGTCGCTCTCGAAGATCGACGCCGCACTGATGAAGGTCCTCGAATCGATGCCCCCCGAGCTCTACGCCGACATCGTCAAGAACGGAATCTACCTCGCCGGCGGCGGCGCCCTCATCAAGGGCCTCGACCGCAGACTCAACGAAAAGACCGGAATCCCGTTCCACATCGCCGAAGACCCCCTGCGCGCCATCGCCCGCGGAACCGGCATCGCCCTGAAAAACATCAACCGTTTCTCGTTCCTGATGAAATAGGGAGCGGCCGGACCGTCACGGCGGAACAGGATTCAATACTCGGATTGCGGGCCTCGGTCCGCAATCTTGAATTATAAGACCGTTAGATTCGTTTTTAACCGGAAACCATTGTGCGCAAGCTGATCGCCTTCATACGCAGTGTCTACGTCGCCGTGCTGTTCGTCATCCTCGAAGTGCTGGCCGTCAGTTACTACGCCCATTCGTCCAGCTACACGCAGGCCCGCCTGCTCGCCCGGTCGAACCAGGTCATCGGCGGCGTGCACGGATTCTTCGCCGGCGTGCGCCGCTACCTCTTCCTCGGACGCGAAAACCGGGATCTCGCACAGCGCGTCGCTCTGCTCGAAGAACAACTCGCCCAATACCGCGAGGCCGAAACCGCCGAACGGCTCGACAGCTACGTCCGCAACCTCGGAGAGTCCAGATATCGCTTCACCACCGCCGTCGTCGTCGGAAACACCCTCAACCGGGCGCAGAACCTCCTGACTCTCAACCGGGGACTCCTGAACGGCGTCGAGGAAGAGATGGCCGTGCTCGCGCCCGACGGCGCGCTGGTCGGATACGTCGTCGCATGCACGGACCGCTACTCCGTGGCCATGTCCGTGCTCAACACCTCGTTCCGAACCAGCGGACGAATCGCCGACAGCGAATACTCCGGATCCATCTACTGGGACGGCACCGACCCGAATACCGTCATCCTCGGAGAACTCTCGAAATACGCCGAACCGCAACCCGGACAGGAGGTCGTGACGGCCGGATTCTCCCGGTACTTCCCCGCCGACGTCCTCATCGGATGGGTCGAAAGCGCCCAACTCAACGAAACCAAAACGGCATACACCGTCCGCGTGCGGCTCGCCGCCGAAATGTCCCGCCTCAACGAGGTCATCCTCGTCGCCGACCGCGACCGCTACGAGATCCGGAAACTCCAAGAGAGCGAACAGGTCGAACAACATACCCGTGTGAACTGACATGCCCCGAATCTTCCCATATCTCGGCCTCTTCGTCTCGGCCGTTCTGTTGCAGATATTCCTGTTCGACAACCTCTCGATCAGCGTCTATCTCAATCCCCTCGTTTACATCGTATTCATCGCGATGATCCCGCTCGACGCACGCCCCGTCACCCTGCTCGGCGCCGGGCTCCTGCTGGGCGTGACCATGGATTTCGCCATGGGGGCCGCCGGCATCAATACCATCGCCACGCTCCCGATCGCCTTCTTCCGGACCTATCTGGCCGGAATGGCCTGCGGTCGCGAAAACGTCCGCGAAGGCGGCATCCCCTCTCCCGAACGGCTCGGACACCGGAAATTCGTGGAGTACCTTCTCCTGCTGACGATCCTCCACCATACGGTCTTCTTCCTGCTCGAAGCCCTCTCCTGGGGACACATCTTCCACACGGTGCTGCGCATCGCCGTCTCCACCGTCGTCTCCACGGCCTTCATCTGGATCATCGCACGCATCTTCACCGCAAAACTCCCCGGACGAATATGAGCGACTCCGAAAGCTTCCGCCGAATGAGAACCCTGCAATTCATCGTGATCCTCATTTTCGCGGTGATCATGGCCCGGCTCGCCTACATCCAGCTCTTCGACAAACGATACGCCGAACTGGCCGAAGCCAACGTCCTGCGGCACGTCGTGCAATACCCTCCGCGCGGCGAGGTCTTCGACCGAAACGGCGAATACCTCGTCCAGAGCCGCGAGTGCTACGACCTGATGGTCATCTACCGCGAAATCGACAAACGCGGATTCGACACCGCACGCCTCTGCGAGGTTGCCGGAATCTCCCGCACGAAACTCGACCGCGAACTGGCCAACGCCCGGGTCCGGCCCCGCGCTCCGCGTCTGATCACCAGCTACATCCCCAAAGAGGACAAACTCCGCTTCGACGAGGGCAATTTCCGCGGTTTCTACACCGTCTACCGCACCGTGCGGCAGTATCCCCGCAAGATCGGCGGCAACCTGCTGGGCTACGTCAGCGAGGTCAACGACACCTACCTGAAACGACATCCCGAATACAAGGTCGGCGACTACGTCGGCATGAGCGGCGTCGAATCGGCCTACGAACCCGAACTCCGCGGCACAAAGGGCGTCAAGATCCAGGAGATCGACACCCACGGCGCCATCAAGGGCTCCTACATGGACGGCCGTTACGACTCCGTGCCCGAACCCGGGCGCTATCTGGTCAGCACGATCGACGCCCGGCTGCAACTCCTCGGCGAGGAGCTCATGCGCGGAAAGGTCGGTGCCGCCGTCGCCATCGAACCCGCCACGGGCGAGATCCTCATGATGGTCTCCTCGCCCTCGTACGACCCCGACGAACTCGTCGGTCGCGAGCGCGGAAACAACTACATGCGGATGCTCTACAACAAGCGCAAACCGCTCTTCAACCGTGCCGTCAAGGCCAAGTACCCGCCGGGCTCGACCTTCAAGCTCGTGCAGGGGCTCATCGGATTGCAGGAGGGCGTCCTGCGCCCCTCGGACCTCCACGTCTGCCACAACGGCTATCAGGCCGGACGGCTCAAAATGGCCTGCCACGCCCACGCCTCGCCCCTCGATCTGCGCTTTGCCGTGGCAACCTCCTGCAACGCCTACTTCTGCTACGTCTTCCGCGACATCCTCGACAACCCGAAATACGAAAACGTCAAGGAGGGTTTCGACGTCTGGAAAGAGTATGTCGAGAGCTTCGGATTCGGCCGCAAACTCGGCTCCGACTTCCTCGACGAGGGAAACGGATACGTCCCAAACCGCGCCTACTACGACCGCCAGTACCGCGGCTCGTGGAATTCCCTCACGGTGCTCTCGCTCTCGATCGGGCAGGATGCCCTCGGGTGCACCCCCCTCCAACTCGCCAACCTCGCCTGCATCATCGCAAACCGAGGATACTACTACATCCCGCACATCGTCAAGCGGGTCGAAGGGCAGGATTCGCTCGACCGCCGCTTCTACGAACGCCACTACACGAAGGTCGACCCCCGGCACTTCGAGCCCATCGTCGAGGGCATGTGGCGCGGCGTGAACGTCGGCGGGACCTCCACGATGGCCCGCCTCGAAGGCTGGGACGTCTGCGGAAAGACCGGTACGGCCGAAAACCCCCGCGGCCGCGACCATTCGACGTTCCTCTCCTTCGCCCCGAAGGACAACCCGCGGATCGCCATCTCGGTCTATGTCGAGAACGGCGGATTCGGAGCCTCCGCGGCCCTGCCCATCGCCAGCCTTCTCGAAGAGTACTACCTCACGGACACGATCCGGCGTCCCGCCCTGCTGGAATACGTCAAGAACATGCAAATCCACTACCCCGTCTATGACAAGTAACCGGCTCAACGGCATATTCGACGGCGTCGACCGCGGAACCGTCCTCCTCTACGTCCTCCTCGTACTGGCCGGATTCGTCTCCATCGTCTCGGCCTCCTACGACGACTCCATCAGCGGGACCTTCTCCTTCGCGCACTTCTACATGAAGCAGCTCGTCTGGATCGGATTCGCCTGGATCACCGCCCTCATCGTGCTGCTGCTCGACGACCGATTCTACCACATGTTCGCCTACCCGGCCTATTTCGCCGGCCTCGGACTCCTCGTCGCCGCCCTGCTCTTCGGACGCGAGGTCAACGGAGCAAAGGCCTGGTTCGAATTCGGGTCCGTGCGCGTGCAGCCCGTGGAGTTCGCCAAGATCGCAACGGCACTCGCACTGGCCCGCGTCATGAGCGGGTACTCCTTCTCGATCAACCGCGCCGGAAACCTCGCCAAAGTCGCCGTCGTAATCTGCGTCCCGCTGCTGATCATCGTCCTGCAAAACGACACCGGATCGGGAATCGTCCTCGGGTCGTTCCTCTTCGTCCTCTACCGCGAGGGGCTCAACAAGTGGCTCTGCATCCCCGTGCTGCTGATCGCCGCCCTGTTCATCGTCTCGTTCCTGCTCTCGCCCATGACCCTGCTCGTAACGGTCATCCTGGTCTGCGTGCTCTCCGAGGCCATGATGAACGGACTCTGGAAATCGAGGATCGTCTTCCTGGCCGGCATCGCCCTGGGCAGCATTCTCCTCTGCACGGCCGCCGCAATCATCGCCCCCGGGAAGCTCGACCTGTACCACAGCCTGCTGATCGTCAGCCTCCTCGCGGTGGTCTGGGCCGCCGCATACGCATACCGCTCCAATCTGCGCAACATCTTCATCCTCATCTGGTTCTTCGCCGGATCGATGATCTTCCTCCCCACGACCGACTATATCTTCAACTCGATCCTCAAGGAACACCAGCAGAACCGCATCAAAAGTTACCTCGGGCTGCTCGACGACCCCCGCAACCTCGATTACAACGTCAATCAGGCCAAAATCGCCATCGGTTCCGGCGGATTCGCCGGAAAGGGCTTCCTGCAAGGAACCCAGATCAAATACGGATTCGTCCCCGAAAAACACACCGACTTCATCTTCTGCACCGTCGGCGAAGAGTGGGGATTCCTCGGCACAACCTTCGTGCTGACGCTCCTCTGCCTGCTGATCCTGCGGCTCATGCGCATGGGCGAACGGCAGGAGGAGCCCTTCGGGCGCATCTACTGCTACTGCGTGGCCTCGATCCTGCTGTTCCACGTCCTCGTGAACGTCGGCATGACCATCGGCCTGATGCCCGTCATGGGAATCCCCCTGCCCTTCATGAGCTACGGAGGTTCGTCGCTCATCGCATTCACCATCCTGCTCTTCATCGCCGTGCGCCTCGATGCCTCCACCCGACAGTTTTCACTGAACAAATTTTCCTGACAACATGATACACTACAATCCCAAAGGTCTGACCGCCAAAGAGGTCGAAAAAAGCCGCGCCGAACACGGCAACAACATCATCACACCCCCCAAGGACGACTCCGCCTGGAAACTCCTCCTCGAAAAGTTCCAGGACCCGATCATCCGCATCCTCCTGCTGGCTGCCGTGCTCTCGCTCGCCATCGGATTCGTACACCGCGACTTCACCGAGTCGATCGGAATCATCTGCGCCATCATCCTCGCCACATGCGTCGGTTTCTGGTTCGAATGGGACGCCCAGCGCCGGTTCCGACGCCTGAATCAGGTCAACGACGACATCCCCGTGAAGGTCATGCGCGAGGGCTCGATCCGCGAGATCCCCCGACGCGACGTCGTCGTCGGAGACGTCGTCTACATCGAGGGCGGCGAAACCGTCCCGGCGGACGGCGAGCTCGTCGAGGCCGTCTCGCTGAAAATCAACGAATCGACCCTCACCGGAGAGCCCGAAGTCGACAAAACCGTCGACGAGGCGCACTTCGACCCCGAGGCCACCTATCCGTCGAACGCCGCCATGCGCGGCACGACCGTCGCCGACGGATACGGCGTGATGGTCACGACGGCCGTCGGCGACGCCACCGAGGCCGGACGCGTCACCGAGCAGTCCACCGTCCAGAGCGACGAGCAGACCCCGCTCGACCGGCAGCTGACCCGGCTCTCGAAACTCATCGGACGCATCGGAATCATCCTCTCGGTGCTGATCTTCTGCGTCATGCTCGGAAAGGCCATCCTCGTCGGCGGGCTTCTCGAAAAGGACTGGCTCACGATCTCGCAGCAGATCCTCAACATCTTCATGGTCTCGGTGGCCATCATCGTCATGGCCGTACCCGAGGGACTCCCCATGTCGATCACCCTCTCGCTGGCCATGTCCATGCGGCGGATGCTCAAAACCAACAACCTCGTGCGCAAGATGCACGCCTGCGAGACCATGGGCGCCGTGACGGTCATCTGCACCGACAAGACCGGAACCCTCACCCAGAACCGCATGCACGTCCAGGAGCTCGTCCGCTACGACGCGCTCCCCGACCGCGAATTCGCCGAGGTCGTCGCGCTGAACTCCACGGCGTTCCTCGACGCCGAGGGCCGCATCATCGGCAACCCCACGGAAGGCGCCCTGCTCGAATGGATGCGCCGCGGCGGGAACGACTACGAAGCGCTGCGCGCCGGAGCGAAGATCGTCGACCGCCTGACCTTCTCCACCGAGCGCAAATACATGGCCACGATCATCGAAAGCGGACTCTCGGGACACCGCATCCTCTGCGTGAAGGGAGCTCCGGAGATCGTGCGCGGGATGTGCGCCCCCGACGGACTCGATGAGCGGATCGCCGCGGAGCTTGCCGGATTCCAGAACCGCGCCATGCGCACGCTGGCCGTGGCCTGGGCCGAAACCGACGCCGCAGAGTGCACGGAGGCCGTCCGCCGCGGCGGACTGCATTTCGCAGCCGTGGCCGCCATCTCGGATCCCGTGCGCGAAGACGTCCCGGCGGCCGTGGGACGCTGTCTCGAAGCCGGCATCGCCGTGAAGATCGTCACCGGGGACACCCCGGCCACGGCCCGCGAAATCGCCCGCCAGATCGGGCTCTGGAACGATGCCGCCGACGGCGAACGCAACCACATCACCGGAGCCGACTTCGCCGCCATGAGCGACGAGGAGCTGCTGGACCGCGTACAGGAGCTGAAAATCATGTCCCGCGCCCGCCCGCTGGACAAACAGCGGCTCGTCCGGCTGTTGCAGCAGCGCGGCGAGGTCGTCGCCGTAACGGGCGACGGAACCAACGACGCCCCGGCCCTCAACTTCGCCAACGTCGGGCTCTCGATGGGCTCCGGGACCTCCGTGGCCAAAGATGCCTCGGACATCACCCTGCTGGACGACTCCTTCGCCTCGATCGCCACGGCCGTCATGTGGGGACGCTCGCTCTACCGCAACATCCAGCGCTTCGTCCTCTTCCAGCTCACGATCAACTTCGTGGCGATCCTCATCTGCTTCATCGGCGCGCTGTTCGGCACCGAAATGCCCCTCACCGTCGTCCAGATCCTCTGGGTCAACATCATCATGGACACCTTCGCCGCCATGGCCATGGCCTCGCTGCCGCCCAGCCCCGAAGTCATGAAGGACAAACCCCGCGCCCGCGACGAATTCATCATCTCCCGCGGCATGGCCCGCACGATCTTCACCTGCGGAATCGTCATGGTCGTCGTCCTGTTAGGCATGCTCTTCGGGTGGACGCTCCGCGACGGAGGACTCTCGGTCCGGCAGCTGACCCTCTTCTTCTCGACGTTCGTGTTCCTCCAATTCTGGAACATGTTCAACGCCAAGGGGTTCGAAACCCGACATTCGGTCTTCACCTGTCTGAAAGGCTGCCGCGAGTTCTTCCTGATCCTCGCCGCCATCGGCATCGGGCAGCTCCTCATCGTCGAATTCGGAGGTTCCGTATTCCGCACCGAGCCGCTCTCCTGGAAAGAGTGGGTCGAAATCATCGGACTCACCTCCCTGCTGGCCATCGGCGGCGAGGCCGTCCGGGCCCTCCGCCGGAGATAATCCGAAGAAGCGGCGGGGCGCAGGAAAGAGACAATCCGAGCCCGGAAGAACCGCAAAAGCCGATACGGTCCCAACAAAAAGAGCGGCAGTCTGTATCAGACTGCCGCTCTTTTGTCCGCCGGCCCCGCTCCGCAACCTCAAAGGAAGGGCGTCATGGTCTCCGCACCGCGCGAAGAGGATGAAACCGGGTCCGCCGTCACATAGGCCGGAATCTCCGACCAGGAGTAGTCCGAAACGAGATCCTCTTCCAGCGAACGAAGACGCAGCTTCTGCTCCGTGCGAAGTTCCACCACATAGGAGTCTTTCCACGCCTTGCCGTCCGAATAGATTCCCGAAAGCAGCAGCCCGGCATCCGTGACCTCGGACAGCGCATAGGTCCCGGTATAACGGCGATACCCGTACGTCGCGAGGTCTCCCACCTGTTGGTACAGGACAAACGTCTGATCCTCTTCGAGCCGCAGGTAGACATACCCGGAAATCGCCGTACTCCCATCCCAGGAGACCAGTTTCCAACCATTCTCCACGTTCACCGCCGGGTCGGGATTCTCTCCGCCGGACTTCTTCGAGCAGGCAAAAAGCGTCGATACGACGAACAAAGCGGTAAAAAATCGCAAAATCATCTTCATGAATATCGTAATGCGGCAAAAGCCATTTCCGCAAATATAGAAATCGAATCGACAACTCCCGAAAAACTCCGGCAAATTTTCTCACTTCGGAGCAATCGCCCCGCCGTGGCACAAAATGTGTACCTTCCCGGCTTGCCGAGATCCACCCCGGCATGAAACCGTCATGAAACGTCGTCTGATTCTGATCCTCCTGTTGTCCGTCGTTGCGGCCGCCATCCTCGTCTGGCTCTACGGAGTAGCCTCCGACCCGGCGTCCGGGAGACGCAGGTCGTCCTGGGACGACATCATCGCCGATCTCGATGCCTGCGCCCGCCGCAAGCACATCCGCGCCCTGCAATACGAACATTTCGCAGACATCGCCATCTCCGAACAACGGCAGGAGGCCGAACGCCTCTTCCGCGCACTGGCCTTCTCCGAACGGCTTCAAGAGCAGAACTGCGTGAAGGCCATCCAGCGGCTCGGCGGAAGCTACACCACCCCGCAGCAGATCCATCTGTTCGGAGGATCGACCGACGGCAATCTCGAACGCAGCATCGGAGTCGAACGGCGCAACTTCGAAAAGCGCAACGGCGCGGAGATCCGGCGCGCGCTGGACCGCGGCAACCGCTACGCAGCCCGCATCCTGATCTGGGCCTCGGCGACGGATCTGCGCAACATCTTCCTGATGGAGTGCCGGAACAGCGTCGACGACCGGTCGTTCGCCGTATGTCCCGTCTGCGGGAACATATACGCCTCGAAGTACCTCGACCGCTATTGTCCGCACTGTCTCACCGCGGGAGAGCAGTTCATCCGCTTCGAATGACCTTCCCGCCCCACGGCCTTCCGCCTCCACAAAAAACAGGGCCCGGAAACTCGGGACGTCTCCGTCCTTCGCCTCCCGGCCCCTGAAACCGTCGTTCCGACGCGGAACTACTCCTCGTCGGGCTCCTTCATCGTGTGGTAAACGTTCACCACGTCGTCGTCCTCTTCGAGCTTCTCCACCAGTTTCTCCACCGACTCGCGGCCTTCGGCGTCGAGCTCCTTCGTATCGGTCGGGATACGGACCGATTCGCCCGAAACGATCTCGAAACCTTTGTCATCGAGCCACTTCTGGATGGCGCCGAACGACTCATAGGGGGCATAAACCGTGATGCCGTCCTCCTCGGGGTAGAACTCATCGACGCCCAGGTCGATCATTTCGAGTTCCAGTTCCTCGGGATCGGCACCCTCCGACGCCCGGAACTTGAAGACGCACTTGTGGTCGAACAGGAAGCCCACCGAGCCGCTGTTGCCGAGCGTTCCGCCGCATTTGTTGAAGTGCATGCGCACGTTGGCCACCGTCCGATTCGTGTTGTCCGTGGCGGTCTCCACGAGGAAGGCGATGCCGTGAGGGCCGTATCCTTCGTAGATCACCTCCTTGTAATCGGCCGAATCCTTCTCCGTGGCGCGTTTGATGGCCCGTTCGATGTTCTCCTTGGGCATGTTCTCGGCCTTGGCGTTCTGAATCAGAATACGCAGGCGCGTATTGCCCGAAGGATCGGCGCCTCCGGCCTTCACGGCGATTTCGATCTCCTTACCCAGTTTGGTGAAGGTCCGGGCCATGTGCCCCCAACGCTTCAATTTCCGCGCTTTGCGGTATTCAAAGGCTCTTCCCATAGATTATGAATTTTTTCGGATTTTTTCGTTCAGACTGCAAAGGTATAAAATTCACAAGAAAAAAACGGATTTCATACCCGAAAATATTCGGGATGTTTCGGCTCGAAACCGCAGAATTGTGCCGATATTTCCCTATTTTTGCAACGGGATTTCCCCGAAACGGGACGACTGCCGCCCTCCGATGCGGCACAGATCCCCCGAATACAAGAACCGAAAGTGCATAAAGCTATGGAAATCAAAAGCCGTTTCGACCATTTCAACATCAACGTAACCGACCTCCAGCGCAGCCTGGAATTCTACGACAAGGCCCTCGGACTCAAAGAAATCAACCGAAAAAAGGCTGCCGACGGTTCCTACGAACTCGTCTTCGTCGGCGACGGCGTGTCGCCCTTCAAACTCGAACTCACCTGGCTCCGCGACCACGCCGCATCCCCCTACGAACTGGGCGAAAACGAAAGCCATCTCTGCATGCGCGTCGCCGGAAACTACGACGAAGTGCGCGAGTATCACCGTGCAATGGGCTGCGTCTGCTTCGAAAACCACGACATGGGACTCTACTTCATCAACGACCCCGACGACTACTGGATCGAAATCCTCCCGCTCGAAAAATAGCCCGGACATGAAGAACGATCTGAAAGAGAAAAAGGAGAGCGCCCTCCAACAGGAGGTCGAGAAGGCCGTGCGCACCCTCCGCGACGGCGGCATCATTCTCTACCCAACCGATACGGTCTGGGGGCTGGGGTGCGACGCAACCAATGCCGGGGCCGTCGACCGCATCTACCGCCTCAAACGCAGCGAAAACAAAAAGTCGATGCTCGTCCTGTGTGCTTCGGCCGACATGGTCGTGCGCTACGTCAACAAGGCCCCCGGCATCGCCTTCGAAGTCATGGAGCTCGCCACATCGCCCCTGACGGCCATCCTCCCCGGAGCCGGCGGTCTCGCCCCCAACCTCATTCCCGACGAGGGGACGCTCGGCGTGCGGATCCCCGACCACGAATTCTGCCAGCGCATGCTCCGGGCATTCAGAAAACCCATCGTCTCAACCTCGGCCAACATCTCCGGAGAGGCTACCCCCGTCGGGTTGCAGGACGTCTCCCGCGAGATCATCGACGGCGTGGACTTCGTCGTCAATCCCCGTTTCGAAGGCCGCCCCACCCGCAAGGCGTCGTCGATCATCGCATTCGGCGAAGGCGGCGAGGTCAAAATCATCCGCGAGTAAGATGGCACGCACGCTTACGACCTCCATTCAGAAGCGGTTCTCCGACATCGACCCCTTCCAGCACGTGAACAACGTCTCGCAGCAGATGTACTTCGACGTGGGGAAAATGGAGTATTACGAAAAGATCCTCGGCGCGGATGCCCTGCTGGGCGATCTGCGCATCGTGACCGTCTCGACCTCCACCTTCTACCTGGGGCAGGTCCGCATGACCGACCCGGTACGCGTCACGACCACCTGCGAGCGGATCGGGACGAAGAGTCTCACGCTCTTCCAGCAGATGCTCGTCGGGGAAGAGGTCCGCAGCGAGAGCCGATCCGTCATGGTCGTCTTCGACTTCCCGAATCAGTGCAGCCGCCCCGTCCCCGACGAGTGGTGCCGCCGGCTGCTGGCCGAATAGTGCGGCAGGCGGCCGTCGCTCCGCAGACGCGGCAACCCGTAGCGCGACGGCAGCTCCGGCCATGCGGCGGGGGCGGGAGAAGCGGCGGCAACGGAAGCCGCCGGGGCAACGGAAGCGGAAGAGCCTGCCGGGGCGGCCGATGATGCCGGCGATGCGGAGGCCGCCCGTCTGCGGAGGATTCGGTGCAGGCCGTGCCGCAGGCTGTACCGATAGCCCACGGCCACGAGAATCACCCCCGTGAAGATGAAGCCTGCGGCCGTGAGATTCACCCGGTTGAAGTGCGCCTGGCCTCGCGTGACGGCCAGCAACCCGGCGATCACCGGCTGGATGTAGCGGTAGAGCGCCGTATGCACCGAGGTGAGTTTCTCCGTCCCCCGGTAGAGCAGGTACATCGGCAGTACGGTCCCCAGGATCAGGATGTAGGCCAGTTCGGCCTGTGCCGACAGCGGGAGCCGCAAAAAAGTCGTATGGTCGATGTATTTCCAGAAGAACGGCGCCGTCACCGCCAGTCCGATGATGTAGTACCACCCCATCACCACCAGCGTTCCGAGACGTTCGAGCTGCGGCTTGATCAGCACCGTGTTCGCGGCAATGGCCACCACGGCCAGCAGCACGAAGAGATTCCCTTCCGCACGGCTGCCGTGCGTGAGGTCGAACCCCTCGTTGAAGAGCAGAATTCCCGCCCCGATCAGCGCACACAGAATCCCGACGAGGCGTCCCGGCAGGTAGCGGTGCGGATGAAGCAGATGGTCGAGCATCAGCGTGAAGGCCGGGCCGAGCGTCGCAATGACCGAGGCGTCGATCGGCGTCGTATAGGAGGACCCCCACAGCAGCAGGTACATCCAGCCGTAGATCACCAGCAGCGAAACCGGCACGATCTGCCCCGCATCCCGCCAGCCGATGCGCCAGAAACCGCGCGTAAAGAGCGCAAAGGGAATGAAAAACAGCGCCGCGGAAAGCACCTGCAACATGAAGATCTGCTGAAAATCGAGGTAGTTGCGCGTCAGCGAGACATAAAACGAAAAGTTCGCCCCGAAAAAGAGGTTGGCGAAGATCAGATCCAGGTGATAACGCGATTTTTCCACAAACGGGTCTCCCGGCAATTATCGCACCGAAATTTTTCCATATATTTGCCGACTGCAACGCTCCCTTCCGGCCATCCTCCCGGTAAACCGGGGAAGATGGGCCACCGTTCAAAGCGTTTTCGGACATGGACAAAGGAAAACTCAAAGGTCATGCGGCCCTCTGGGTCGCCAACATCATCTGGGGGCTCAACGCCCCGATCGGCAAGAGCGTCCTCGCCTCCGCGGCGAATCCCGGCGGCGTGAGCCCCTTCGCCATGAGCGTCTACCGCATGGTCGGGGCCGCACTGCTCTTCTGGGGCGCCTCGCTCTTCCTGCCCCGCGAGCGGGTCACGCGGCGCGACATCGTGCTGCTCTTCTTCGCCTCGCTCTTCGGCATCCAGCTCAACCAGATGCTCTTCCTCTGGGGGTTGTCGCTCACCTCGCCCATCGACACCTCGATCATCGCCACCATCGTCCCCGTGCTGACGATGGTCCTCGCCACGCTCTTCCTGCGCGAACCCATCACGTGGCTCAAAGCCGGAGGCGTATTCCTCGGATGCGCCGGAGCCGTGCTCCTCATCCTCGTCAGCCAGCACGGCTCGGGGCACACGTCCAGCGTCAAGGGCGACGTCCTTTGCATCATCAGCGCCGTCAGCTACGCCACCTACCTCACGGCTTTCCGCGACGTCATCGTCCGCTACTCGCCCGTGACGGTCATGAAGTGGATGTTCCTCTTCGCCGCCATCGTCGCCGTCGGCATCTACTACCGCCCGCTCGTCGAAGTCGACTACGCCGCACTCTCGTCCCGCACCTGGGGCGGAATCGCCTTCGTGGTCGTCGGGGCCACGTTCGTCTCCTACCTGATGGTCCCCATCGCCCAGCGCTACCTGCGGCCCACCGTCGTCTCGATGTACAACTATGTCCAGCCGCTTGTGGCCGTGCTCTTCACCGTCGCCATCGGGCTCGACACCTTCGGGCCCACGAAGGGATTCGCCGCGCTCTGCGTCTTCGTCGGCGTATGGCTCGTCACCAAGTCGAAGTCCCGCGCCCAGCTGGAGGCCGAGCAGGCCCGGAAAAAGGCCGCCGAAGCCGAGCCGTTGCAGGAGATAAAATAACCGCCGGCCGGACACGGAGGCCGGACCGGCGGCCTATTTCACCGCCTTCACGAGCCCCCGCTCGGCCGCCAGACGCTCCATCAGCGCATAGGCTGCGTCGTATTCGTTCGGGATCTCGCCGTCGAGAATCGCATTCTTGATCACCTCCTTGATCTCCCCGATCACCCGGCAGGGGCCGATGCCGTAGGTCTCCATGATGATCTCGCCCGTGATCGGCGGCTGGAAGTTCCGGATCCGGTCGCGCTCCTCCAGGTCCTTCATCTTGCGCCGCACCAACTCGAAATTCGCCAGGTAGCGCTTCACCTTCGCGTCGATGCCCGACGTGATGTCCGCCTCGCACAGCGTCATCAGCGCCTCCACGTCGTCGCCCGCCTCGAACAGCAATCGCCGAACCGCCGAGTCGGTCACCAGATCCTCCGAAAGGATGATCGGACGCAGGTGCAGGAAGACCAGCTTCTGCACGAACTTCATGTGTTCGTTCAGCGGGAGTTTCAGTTGGCGGAAGATCCCCGGGACCATCTTCGATCCCACCACCTCATGGCTGTGGAAGGTCCATCCCACACGGGGATCGTAGGCTTTGGTCTGCGGCTTGCCGATGTCGTGCAGGATCGCCGCCCAGCGCAGCCACAGGTCGTCCGAACGCCGCGCCACGTTGTCCAGCACCTTCAACGTATGGTAGAAATTGTCCTTGTGCGCATGCCTGCCCCGGCGCTCGACCCCTTTCAGCGCCTGCATCTTCGGGAAAATCAGTTTCAACAGCCCCGTCATCTCCAACAGTTCGAAACCCATCGACGGAACCGGAGACAGGACGATCTTGTTCAGCTCCACGGCGATCCGTTCGCGCGAGACGATGCCGATCCGCTCCGCGTTGCGGCAGATGGCGTCGAAGGTCTCCTCCTCGATCGTGAAGCCCAGCTGCGACGCAAACCGCACCGCCCGCATCATCCGAAGCGGGTCGTCCGAGAAGGTCACGTCCGGGTCGCACGGCGTGCGGATGATGCACTCCTCCAGGTCCGACATCCCGTCGAACGGATCGACCAGTTCGCCGAACGTCGCCCCGTTGAGCGACCATGCCATGGCGTTGATCGTGAAATCCCGACGCCGCTGGTCGTCCTCCAGCGTCCCGGGCGCAACCTCCGGTTTGCGCGAATCGCGCGTGTAGGACTCCCTGCGCGCCCCGACGAACTCCACCTCGATCCCCCCGGCCCGGACCATCGCCGTGCCGAAGGTCTTGAAGACCGAAACCTTCGTCCGCAACTCGCGCCCCAACGCCTCGGCCAGCGCAATGCCGCTCCCGACGACCACGACGTCGATGTCCGTCGAGGGACGGTGCAGGTAGTGGTCCCGCACGTAGCCCCCGACGACGAATGCCCGCACGCCCTGCTCGTCGGCAAGACGCGAAATGCGCCGGAATATCGGATCGGTAAGCGGCACGCGGCTATTTCACATGGATTTTGATCGCATCCCGCCACACCAGATAGCCCGGCCCCATCAGATGCAGGCCGTCGTTCGTGTAGCGTTTGTCGAGTTTCCCCTCGTGGTCGGCCAGCGCCCCCCACACGTCGAGGTACTGGACACCCTTCTCGTCGCACAGCGCTTCGAGCCGCTTGTTCGTCGGAACGATCAGATGCGCATGTTCGTAGTGACCCCGATATTTCGAAAAGTCCTTGCCGTTGACCGGAAGAATGCTCTGCACGTAGATCTTCGTCCACTTCGACTCCGTCTGGAAACGGTCGATCAGCCGCGCAACGTTGCGCACGATCTCCTCGGGCGAAATCCCCGCCGCCAGATCGTTCGTCCCGATCATCAGGAAGAGCTTCTTCGGATGCGCCGCAATGACCGAATCGAGCCGGTCGAGCAGCCAGGCTGTGCGGTCGCCGCTGATCCCGCGGTTCTTCACGTGGCGGTTCTGGAACAACTCCGCCCACTCGCATCCGTCGGTGATCGAGTTGCCCAGAAACACGATGTCGCTCGAATGCAGCGGCAGAACGTTGAAAAGGCTCCGCCGCTGGTAGTGGTATTCGCCCTGGGCGAAGGCCGCACCGGCAACCCACAGCGCGGCAACAAGAATCAGAATGCGTTTCATGCTCACAGGTTTTTAAGTTCGCGGCGGTAGAGCTGCACGGTATTTTCCAGTCCGTAATAGAGGGCGTCGCTGATCAGCGCGTGTCCGATCGAGACCTCGTCGGTCCAGGGGATGCGCTCCACGTAGCTGCGGAGGTTCTCCAACGACAGGTCGTGCCCCGCATTCAGACCCAGCCCCTGCCGGCGCGCCTCCTCGGCAGCCGCCACATAGGGCGCCACGGCCCGCGCCGGATCCGCGGGATATTCCCGGGCATAGGCCTCGGTGTAGAGCTCCACGCGGTCGGCGCCGCACGCCTTCGCTCCGGCAACCATCGCCGCAACAGGGTCCACGAAGATCGAAACCCGGATGCCCCGTTCGTGGAAACGCCGCGTCACGCCGGTCAGAAACTCCCGGTGCGCCAGCGTGTCCCAGCCGGCATTCGACGTGATGGCGTCGTGGGCGTCCGGGACGAGCGTCACCTGCGACGGGACGACTTCCAGCACCAAATCCACGAACGACGGGATGGGATTCCCCTCGATGTTCAGTTCCGTCGTCAGGACCCGTTTCAGGTTCCGCACGTCGTCATAACGGATATGGCGCCCGTCCGGACGCGGATGTACCGTAATTCCGTCCGCACCGAAGCGCTCGATGTCCGTGGCGGCCCGCACCACGTCGGGAAGATTGCCCCCGCGGGAATTCCGGATCACGGCAATCTTATTGATATTTACACTCAATTTTGTCATAAATTTCGCTATATTTGCGTCGATATGCCAGCCTCCCGTGTCCCGAAGCCGCTCCGAACGCGGCATAAGGAGACTTCCGGCGTGGTAAAGTTACGGATTTTTTCGAAACTCCGCCGATGAAAATCATACTTTTTTCCCGCCCCAGGGTTGCACACAAGCCCGAGGTGCTCCGCGAAATGCTCCGCGCCATCGAACAACTCGGATTCGACTTCGCCGTCAACGTGGAGTTCGCACCCATCCTCCGGCATGCCACCGGATGCACCCTCCCGCCCCGCAGAATCTACGGCCAACAGGTCGGCGACCAGCCCGTCAACTCGCTCATGATCTGCTACGGCGGCGACGGAACCCTGCTCGAAGGCGTGCACCGCCTCCACGGAGCCCCCATCCCCGTCATGGGCATCAACGCCGGGCACCTCGGATTCCTCACCAGCGCCCCCAACAGCGACATCGGACTCCTCTTCCGCCAGATCGCCGAAGGTCGCATCCAGACCGAACCCCGCTCGCTGCTCCACGTCGAGGGCGTCTTTCCCCAGCAGCCCGACTCCTATCTGGCGCTCAACGAATTCACCGTCCAGCGCCACGGCGCCGGCATGATCTCCGTGGAGACCCGCGTCGACGGACAGCTCGTCGGGACCTATCACGGCGACGGACTCATCGTCTCGACCCCCACCGGCTCCACGGCCTATTCGCTCAGCGCCGGAGGCCCCGTCGTGGCCCCGACGTGCCGCTGCCTGATCATCTCGCCCCTCGCGCCCCACAACCTCACGATGCGGCCCGTCGTAATCCCCGATTCGAGCGTCATCTCGTTCCACGTCCAGGCCCGGCGCTCCGACGCTTTCGTCACCCTCGACAACCGGAACTACCCCGTCCCCCACGGCGCCACGTTCACCATCCGACGCGCCGACCAGCCCATTTTTCTCGCCGTGCCGCACAATATATCATTTTACGACACGTTACGCAATAAGATGATGTGGGGAATCGACATACGCAGTTAGGTACGGAGCATCATTTATCGGTTTTTTTCCGGCAGTTAACAGATTTTTCCCTATATTTGTGCCCTACTATGAGCGAGCAGAGACGCATACCGCAACACGTCGCCATCATCATGGACGGAAACGGCCGCTGGGCCGAACTGCGCGGACTGGAACGTCACCAAGGCCATGCGGCCGGCGTGGAACCCGTCCGTGCGGCGTTGCGCGCGGCCGCACGCCACGGCGTGCAGGTCCTCACCCTCTATGCGTTCTCGACCGAAAACTGGGGACGCCCCGCTCCCGAAGTCGACGCTCTGATGGAGCTCTTCTGCCAATGCGTCGTCAACGAAGCCCCCGAACTCATCCGGCAGGGCGTCCGCGTCCGCATGATCGGCCAGCGCGAACGTTTCTCCGAAAAGGTCCGAACGGCTCTCCATCAAATCGAGCAGCAGACCGCCGGGGGCCGGACCCTGACCCTCGTCCTCGCCCTCAACTACTCCTCGCGCAGCGAAATAACCCGCGCCGTGCAGTGCATCGCCCGCCGGGTCGCCGCCGGAGAGATACGTCCCGACGATATCCGCGAATCCACCATCACGGAAAACCTCGATACGGCACCCTATCCCGATCCCGACCTGATCATCCGCACCAGCGGAGAACAACGCCTGAGCAACTTCCTCCTCTGGCAGGCCTCCTATGCGGAGTTCTGGTTCCCCGAGGTGCTCTGGCCCGATTTTACGGAAGAGACCTTCGATCAGGCCATCGAGGAGTATGCCCGACGCGACCGCCGTTTCGGTCTCGTGACCAAGTAAATGAAGTTTCAGTTTGACAACAGACGATAATAGATGAACTGTTCCCGTAAGATATTCATGGCAGCCGCCCTTCTCCTGCTCGGCTGCACGAATATGTTCGCCCAAGAGCGGATCCCCCAGGATTCCACGGCCCAGGAGCCCCGTCCGGCCGTCCCGGAAAACGCCCCGATGTTCAAAAACAGCGGCGAGCCCAAACTTTACTACATCCGCAAAATCAACGTCCACGGCATAAAATACCTCAACCCCGACGTCCTCAAATCATCCGCAGGTCTCATCGAGGGCGACTCGATCTACCTGCCCAGCAACTTCATCGCAAACGCCATCACCCGGTTTTGGAGCCAGCGCTTCTTCTCCGACGTGAAGATCGGCGCCGAAATCGACGGCGACAGCCTCGACCTCGAAGTCTTCCTCAAAGAGCGGCCCCGCGTCTACAACTGGGCCTTCGAGGGTATCTCCAAAGGCAAGCAGAAGGACCTGCTCGAAAAACTCAAACTCAAACGCGGAAGCGAACTCTCCGACTACGTCATCGACAAGAACAAGAAGCTCATCCGCGACTACTGGTCCGAAAAGGGCTTCCGCAACACCGAGGTCGACGTACGCATCGACAACGACACGCTCCGACCCGGACAGGCCGTGAACGTCACCTTCCTGATCGACCGCAAGGAGAAGGTCAAAATCGGCCGGATCAACTTCATCGGAAACGAACAGTTCAAGGACAAGCGCCTGCGCCGCACCTTCAAGAAAACCCACCAGAAGTCCATCAACTTCTTCAAGGGCGCCAAACTCAACGAAACGGACTACGAAGCCGACAAGGAGCTGCTCATCGACTTCTACAACTCGAAGGGATACCGCAACGCCAACATCGTCCGCGACTCGATCTACCCGATCAACGAAAAACGGATCGGAATCGACCTCGAAGTCTCCGAAGGAAACAAATACTACATCCGCAACGTCTCGTGGGTCGGAAACTCGGTCTATGAAACCGACGACCTGCAACGCATGTTCGGCGTCAAGAAGGGCGACACCTACGACAAGAAAACCATGCACAAACGGCTCGGTATCGGCAAGGAGACCGACCCCGAAGCCATGTCCGTATCGTCGCTCTACCAGAACGAGGGCTACCTCATGTCGCAGATCGAACCCGCCGAAACGATCATCGGCGCCGACTCGATCGACATCGAGGTCAAGGTCTTCGAGGGCAAGCAGTTCACCATCAACAACGTCGGCATCTCCGGCAACCAGAGAGTCGACGACGAGGTCATCCGCCGCGAACTCTACACCCGACCCGGAGAACTCTACAACCGCTCGCTGCTGATGCAGACCATCCGCACGCTGGGTTCCATGGGGCACTTCAACCCCGAGGCCATCAAGCCCGACATCAAACCCGTCACGAACGAGCTGGTCGACATCAACTGGTCCCTCGAAGAGCAGGCTTCCGACCAGTTCAACATCGCCGGAGGTTGGGGTTCGGGCACCTTCGTGGGATCGGTCGGCATCACGCTGAACAACCTCTCGGTCAAGAACTTCTTCAAGAAGGGCGCGTGGAGGCCCTACCCCATGGGCCAGAACCAGCGGCTCTCGCTCTCGGCACAGACCAACGGCACCTATTACAAGGCCTTCGCGTTGAGCTTCACCGACCCCTGGCTCGGCGGCAAGAAACCCAACTCGTTCACCTTCTCGGCCCACATCTCCGAGCAGAACAACGCCTACTACGTCTGGCAGACCGCCACGCAGTACTTCCGGACCTACGGTGTCGCCGCCGGTCTCGGAAAGCGCCTCAACTGGCCCGACCCCTACTTCACGTTCTACGCCGAGGCCAGCTACGAACGCTACAACCTGAAAAACTGGACCGGATTCGTCGTCGAAAACGGAAACTCCAACCTCCTCTCGCTCAAACTCGTCTTCGGACGCAACTCCGTCGACCAGCCCATCTACCCGCGCCGCGGTTCGGAGTTCAGTGCCTCGGTGCAGGCCACGCTCCCCTACTCGCTCTGGGACGGAAAGGACTACTCCGACCAGTCGATGAGCGACCAGGACCGCTACCGCTGGATCGAGTTCCACAAGTGGCAGTTCAAGGCCCAGTGGTTCCAGGGATTCCTCAACAACTCGAACCTCGTGCTGATGCTCAAAGCCGAGATGGGATACCTCGGAAGCTACAACAAGAACAAGGTCTCGCCCTTCCAGCGCTATGAAGTCGGCGGCGACGGAATGACCGGATACAACATCTACGGTATCGACATCATCGGCATGCGCGGTTACGAGGACGGAGCCCTCGACCCCTCGAACTACTACTCGCGCGGATACAACAAGTACACCGCCGAGCTGCGATACCCGATCATCCTCAAACCCTCGTCGCAGATCTATGTCCTCGGATTCCTCGAAGGCGGTAATGCCTTCGACTCCTGGAAGGAGTTCTCGCCCTTCAAGATCAAGCGCTCGGCCGGTTTCGGCGTGCGGCTCTATCTGCCCGTGGTCGGCATGCTCGGAATCGACTGGGGCTACGGATTCGATCCCCCGGCCAACTCCACGACCAAGAGCGGCAGCCAGTTCCACTTCGTACTCGGACAGCAGTTCTAAAATCAGCCCGATGGCAATAAATTTGAAAGAAAAGAGTTATATTTATGACAACAACTCCGGATTTCCCGGAAGCGACACTTAAAATTTCAAATTATGAAACGGCTGATCTCAATAGCGGCAGGTCTGCTCATGGCAGGAGTCGTCACGGCTCAAAATTACATAATCGTCAACAGCGAGAAGATCTTCAAGTCGATGGAGATCTACAACAGCGCCATCGAAGAGTTGGATTCGCTGGCCAAACAGTATCAGAAACAGGTGGATGAGAAGTTCGCCGAGGTCGAGTCCCTCTACAACACCTACCAGTACCAGAAGGCTTCGCTCTCGTCGTCCGCCCGCCAGGCCCGCGAAAACCAGATCCTCACCAAGGAGAAGGAGGCCCAGGAGTATCAGGAGAGTCTCTTCGGACAAGAGGGTACGCTGATGAAAACCCGGATCGAAAAGATCTCGCCGATCCAGAAGCGGGTCTTCGCCGCCATCGAGGCCTATGCCAAAGAGACCGGCGCCGACCTCGTGCTCGACTCGTCGAACAACCCCACGCTGCTCTACAACAACCCGGAGGTGGAGCGCACGCAGCAGGTCATCGACCTGTTGAAACAACAGTAGAACATCAAAACATTAACGCATCAATTTTATGAAAAAAGCACTTAAATTAACCCTTGCAGTCGTGCTGTTGACGGGTTCCACGTCGCTCTTCGCCCAGAAGTTCGGTCGCATCAACACGCAGGAGATCATCATGTCGATGCCCGAAACCAAGACCATGCAGACCAACATGGAAACCTATGCACAGGAGCTCCAGGACAACATCGAGACGATGCAGGTCGAGTTCAACACCAAGTTGCAGGATTTCCAGAAGAACTTCAACACGCTCACCGACATCGCCAAGGAGATGAAGGAGAAGGATCTGAATGACTTGCAGAACCGCATCCGTGAGTTCCAGGAGCGCGCACAGCAGGAGTATCAGAAGAAACAGAACGAACTCCTCGCCCCGATCATCGAGAAGGCCAAGAACGCCATCGACAAGATCTCGGCTGCGGGCGGATATCTGGTTGTCTTCGACACCTCGACGGGCTCGCTGGCCTATTTCGACGAGGCAAACCTCACCGACATCGCTCCCGAAGTCAAGAAGGAACTCGGCATCACCGAAGAACCTGCGGCCACGCCCGCAGCCGAATAATCGGTCCGAAGCCTGATTCCGAGATTTTCCCCATGACGCCGGATCCCTTCGAAGGGATCCGGCGTTTGCTTTGCAGAACAGGACAGGGCTGGGCCGGAGAGGAGCGGAGCGGAGCAGAGAGAAGTGGAGAGGACAAAGCAGAGCAGGACAGGACAAGGCAGGGCTGGCAAGGCTGGCAGGCTGGCAGGGCTGCCGTTCCTCAAAATGGAGCGCGTAGTGTTCATTATGTCGCATAAAAAGACGATTCGGGGACTCTTTCCCGTTATAGACATAAATTTGTGCAAACTTTTTACGTCCCATGAACAGAGAATCTGCCTCCGCACCGATAAACCGCTTCACCCTGCAAGAACTGATCACGATCTCGGGCGGCGAGAGCCGTCCGGGGCTGATGGGCGAGTGCCTTGCCGCCAGCACGGAATCCCATCTGCAAGCCTTCCGCTACCCGTGCCGCATCAACGCCTTCATCATCGGCGTCGGGACCGAGGGCGAAGCCTCCGGGCTGCTCAACCTGCAAGAGTTCCGGCTCAAAAAGGATTCGATGTTCATCTTCGGGCCGAACAGCATTCTGCAAGCCCGTTCGGCCGAATCCATAAAAGCGCACGTAATCGCCATCTCGCCGGATTTCATGAAACGGATCAACGTCGACACCAAGCGCATGCTGCCGTTGTTCCTGCAATTTACAACCTATCCGTGTCTGGAAATCCCGCACATGGAGTGTCAGGCTCTGCGGAATTTCATCGCCCTGATCGAACAGGAGCTCAAAGGTCCCGAGACCGAGTTCTCGGCCGAAATCATCGGCGGACTGATCTCGGGCATGATCTACAAGGTCGGGGAGATCCTGAGCCGTTATCTGGCCGAGCACCCCGAGGTAGAAAACCCCGACCGCAGCCGGGCCAAGGAGTATTTCACACAGTTCACGAAGCTCCTCGGCGAGCACTACAAGCACGAACGAAGCGTCGGATTCTACGCCCGGCAGTTGTGCATCACCCCGAAATACCTCACGACACTCATCAAACGCATCAGCGGGAAATCCGCGTCGGAATGGATCGACAGCTTCGTCATTCTCGAAGCCAAGACGCTGCTCAAATACTCCGACATGAGCGTGCAGGAGATCGCCTACGCACTGAACTTCCCGAACCAGTCGTTCTTCGGCAGCTATTTCAAGCGCAACACCGGCATGTCGCCCTCCCACTACAAGGCCCAACCATAAAACCGCCAGCGAAAAAGACGGAACAGGCTCACTTTCGGACCTTTTTTTGCCGGCGGAAGCGGATTTAATCGTCCGCTTTTTGTACCTTGCAGTAGAATTCCCGGATTTTTCGGTCCATCGTGAGAAAACTCCTCAAATATGCGTCCCGCACGCTGCTCGCGCTGCTGTCGATTCTGCTCGCCGGCATAGCTCTGCTGTACGTGCCGGCCGTGCAGGAGTTTGCCCTGCACAAGGCCGTCGGCCCGGTCTCGAAGGCCCTCGGCATGGAGCTCTCCGTCGGAGGGCTGCGGCTGGCATTTCCCCTGCGGCTCACGGTCGAGCAGGTGCGGCTGATCGACCGCAGCGACACGCTGGTCGACTGCGGACGGATCCGTCTCGACGTCGATCCGTGGCCCCTGCTGCGCAAAAAGGCCGTCGTCCGGACGTTCGGGATCGAACGTCTCGCGGTCTGCTACCGGGACTCCGTGACGGGGTTCGGCATGCGGCTGACGGCCGGACGTCTGGATGTGGAACGGGTTGCGGCCGATCTGCGCACCCGGAAGGCGGCTGTCGGACGGATCGTGCTCGACGATACCGAAGCCTTCCTGCGCCCGGGCAGCAGCGAGAGCGTCGAGAAGCCCGACACAACGGAGGCTCTGCCGTGGACGATCGGCCTCGCGGCAATCGTCATCCGGAACACTTCGTTCGAAATGGAGACCGCGCCCGACATCCGGGGGCTCTCCGTACAGGTGGGCGAGGCAGGAGCCGATACGTGCCGGGTGGAGCTGGGCGGGCAGCAGGTCTGCGTCGCACGCTTCCGGCTGGACCGCAGCGCCTGCACCTACCTGACCCTTCCGAAGGGGACGGAAACGGAGCAGGCGGCACCGGAGGTTCAACCCGAGGCGGAGCCATCCGCACAACCCTGGACCGTCCGGATCGGGGAGATTGCACTGACAGAGGACCAGGTCACCTACGGCGTATGGGGACACCACCCGACGGCAGGATTCGACCCGGAGTATATCCAGATCTCCGGGCTTGAACTCTCGCTCGATTCGCTCCGCAACCGGGGCAGCGACATCGCCCTGCAAATCCGGCAACTGGCATTCAAGGAGCGCTGCGGGCTCTCGGTCGAACAGACCCGCGGCCGGTTCGAAATGGGGCCCGAGGGGATCGCGCTCACCGGATTCGATCTCACCACGCGGAATTCGCACATCCGGGCCGACGTCAAGACCGGCCCCGGCATATTGCAAACGAATCCCGCCGCCCCGCTGACGGCCGATGCGGAGGCCGACGTGAATACCGCGGAACTGGCGCTGCTGGCACCGTCACTGCTCCCCGCACCGCTGGACAACCGGCCGCTGCGGCTGCATCTTGCAGCCAACGGCACGTTGGAGGAGCTCGCCCGCATCGGTCTCGAACTCTCCTCGCCCGGGCATCTCGCGCTGACCGTGGACGGGACGGCGAAATATCCGCTCGACCCGCAACGGATAGCGGCATCGGCCCGCTTCCGGGGCGATCTCCGCGACCCGGCCTTCCTGTTGGAGATCCTGCCCGACACGGCGCTGCGCCGCCGGGTGGCGCTGCCCGAACGCATCGGATTGCAGGGCACGGCCGCGGCCGACCGCGGAGCCTATGCTCTGACGTCGCTCCTGACCGCCGGCGGAGGGCGTATCGGATTGGAGGGTCGCTTCGACAGCCGGCAGCAGCAATATGCGGCCGAACTCCGCTGCGACAGCTTCCCGCTGAACCGCTTCCTGCCCCACGACTCGCTCGGAAGGCTCAATCTGGCGCTCGACGCACAGGGCGAAGGGTTCGATCCGTTCAGCGCGGCGACGCGGAGCCGGATCCGGTTGGAGATTTCCCATGCGGAGTATCGAGGCCGCGACTTCGGAGGAATCGGCGTGGAGGCCAATCTGGCGGAGCAGCAGCTCGCGGGACGGATCGAGGACCGCGACCCGGCGTTGCGGATCGCGCTCGGGGTCGACGGTCGGTTGACCCGGGAGCAGCAACAGCTCCGCGTATCGGGGCAGGTCGGATGGTTCGATCTCGCGGCGCTGGGATTCCTCACGGAACCGATCGGCGGGCTCTTCCTCCTCGACGCCGAGGCCTCGGCCGCAGGACCGGGATGTTACGACGCCCGCATCGCGCTGGACAGCATCGCCATCCGCAACGGCATGCAGACGGACCGCATCCGGCCGACGAGTCTGGAACTCCGGACCGACTCGACGTCGGTCCGGGCCGAAGTGCAGTCGGGCGACCTGCGGTGGACGTTCCGCGCTCCGGAATCGCTCGATTCGCTCCGGGCGGCCCTGCCCCGGAGCATCGCCACGCTGATGCGGCAGATCGACACCCAATGCGTCGACATGGATTCGCTGAAACCCGCCCTGCCCGACTTCCGGATGGAACTCTCGGCCGGGCAGGAGAATATCCTGAACAACTTCCTGCGCACGAAAAACGCCTCCTTCCGGAGGCTGGAACTCCACGGCGGAAACGCCGACTCGCTGCCCACAGCCCTCACGCTGCACGTCGAGGGGCTGACCTCGGGCGGCATCCGGATCGACACCACGGAGCTCTCGCTCCGGCAGGACGGTCCCCGCTTGCAGTATGCGCTCCGGGCCGCCAACGCCCCCGGAAATCTGGACCACATAGCCACCGCAGCCCTCTACGGCGACGTGGTGCAGGACTCCGCGCGTCTGTTCCTCTCCCAGCGCGACCGGAGCGGGCGCGTCGGGCTGTGCTCGGAGATCGACGCCGCGTGGACAGACTCCCTCGTGCGGATCTCGCTCGGCGAAGATCCCCGGTTCGGATTCGAGCCGTGGAGCGTCAATCCCGGCAACTACCTCGTCTACCGCTTCGACAAGCGGTTGAGCGCCGACCTCGACCTCACCCGGGGCCCGCAGCGGTTCGCCATCCACTCGCAGCCAGCCGAGGCCGGCATGGAGGGAATTCGTGTCGGGATGGCCGGACTGGGGATCGGGTCCATTCTGGGACTGCTGCCCGCGGCCCCGCCCATCGACGGCGTGCTGGGAAGCGATCTCGTGCTGCACATGGGGGCCGACACCCTCGCGTTGCGGGGCGAGGTGGCCGTCGACAGCCTCACCTACGACCGGCAGCGCTTCGGGGACGTCGCCCTTGCGGCCCGCTATGCGCAGGGCGCAGGCCGGCAGCAGGCCGACGTGCGGCTCACGCTCGATTCGCTCGACGTGCTCTCGGCACGCGCCGACTACCGCAAAGAGGCGGCAAATCCGCTCGACGCAGCACTCCTCATTCCGGGATTCCCCCTGCAACGGGCCAACGTCTTCCTGCCCGACGACCTCGTACAGCTCTCCGGCGTCCTCGCCGGGAGGATCGACATCACGGGATCCCCCGCGCAACCGCTCCTCGACGGCGGGCTCCGCTTCGCCGCCGCCTCGGTCCGCGTCCCGATGATCGGCACGGCCTTCCGATTCGCCGGGGACACCATCCGCTTCGACCGTAGCCGCGTCCGCTTCGACCGGTACGCCCTCCTTGCTCCGAACCGGAAGCCGCTCACGATCGACGGCGAAGTCGACCTCTCGGATTTCAGCCGCATGAGCACCGACCTCACGCTACGTGCCGCCGACTTCCAGCTCGTGAACGTCCCCCGCAAGGAGCGGACGACCGTCTACGGCGAAGCCTACCTCGACCTGAACACCTCGGTCAAGGGCCCGGTCGATGAACTCTCGATCCGCGGCAACGTCGCCCTGCTCGGCGGCACCGACATCAACTACGTCATGCAGAGCTCCCCGCTGGAGGTCAAGCAGCAGTCGCAGAACGTCGTCTCGTTCGTCTCGTTCGAGGAGCTCGACACGCAGGAGCCCCCCGCCGATCTCCCGCCCATCCGGATCGGAGGGCTCGACATGGCGCTGAACGTCGACATCAACAGCGACGTCAAGGCCGCCGTCGACCTCTCGCCCGACGGCAGCAACCGCATCGACCTGCGCGGCGGCGGAAACCTCTCCTACACGATGAATCCGCTGGGCGACACCCGGCTGGCGGGCAAATACGTCCTCTCCGGAGGCACCGTCCGCTACAACCCGCCCGTCATCGCACAGAAGGTCTTCAAGATCCAACCCGGGAGCTATGTCGAATGGAACGGGAATCCCGCCGACCCCGCATTCAACATCACCGCCGTGGAGAGCGTCCGCGCCAACGTCTCCTCCGACGACGGGCAGGAGACTCGCCCGGTGAACTTCGACATCTCGATCAACATCCGCAACACGCTCACCGATCTGGCGATCAGCTTCGGACTCGCCGCCCCCGAAGACCTCACGATGCAGAACCAGCTCAACTCGCTGACGGCCGAACAACGCGCCAACCAGGCCATGAACCTGTTGATATACAACACCTACACGGGTCCCGGAACCACGGCCAAAGTCAGCTCCGAGAACCCGCTCAACACCTTCATCCAGAACGAGCTGAACCAGTGGGCGCAGAACAACCTCAAAGGCGTCGACCTCTCGTTCGGCATCGACTCCTACGGGCAGGACGACCCCAACGGACAGCGTACCGACTACTCCTACCGGCTCTCCAAAAACCTGTTCAGCAACCGCATACGCGCCGTCATCGGCGGCAAGTTCAGCACCGACGCCGACCCGACGCAGAACCTCAAGGAGAACCTCATCGACGACATCTCGATCGAATACATGCTCGACAAACGCGACAACATGTACATCCGCGTCTTCCGACACACCGGCTACGAAAGCATCCTCGAAGGCGAGATCACCGAAACCGGCGTCGGATTCGTCATCCGCAAACGACTCTCGCGGCTGGGCGATCTCTTCCGGTCGTCGAAGCCCGCAGCAAAACCGAAGCAGCAACATGAAGACGATGCGCATTAGAAGGATTCTCGTCGCCGTGGGGCTGCTCTCCGCCGCGGCCTGCTCCACCGTCCGCCGCATCCCGGAGGGCGAGGTGCTCTACACGGGCGTGAAGAAGCTCCGGATCCAACCCGATTCGGGGGTCGTGCTCTCCACGGCCGCCGAGGAGGCCGCCCGCCAGCCCCTCTCCGTGGCCCCCAACAACCCGCTGTACAGCCCCTGGCTCCGGACTCCCCTCCCGATCGGACTCTGGGCCTGGAACTACTGCTACACGCCCCGCGAAAAGGGATTCAAATACTGGTTCTTCAAACGCCTCGCCAAGGAGCCCGTCCTCCTCTCGAAGGTCCAGCCCGGACTCCGCACCCAGGTTGCCGAACAGGCCCTCGCCAATTTCGGATACTTCGGCTCCTCGGTCTCCGACTCGCTGCGCTACCGCAAGCACGGACGAAAGGCCAAAGTCGACTACACGCTCCGCATCGCCGAACCCTGGTTCTACGGAGAGATCGCCTATCCGACGGTGAACCCCGGCATGGATCCGCTCATCGACAGCCTCCGCGCCACGTCGCTACTCCGCACCGGCGCCCAGTACAACCTCGACACGCTTACCGCCGAACGGCAGCGCATCACCGGCCTCCTGCGCAACCGCGGATACTACTACTTCCGGCCCGAATACCTCGAATTCCTCGCCGACACCACCCTCTGGCCGCAGCGCGTCGACCTGCGGCTGACGCTCAAACCCAACCTCCCGGCCGTGGCGCTGAAACCCTACCGCGTGGGCGACGTCACCGTCCGCCTGCGGAACCTCCGACCCGGGCCCCGGGACACCCTCCGCCTCCGCAACGCCACGGTGATCGCCCAACGCCCCAGGAAGATCCGTCCCCGGGTATTGCAGCGCGCCCTCACGCTCCGTCCCGGGCAGCTCTTCACCGTCGATGCCCAGAACCGGACCCAAAATGAACTCAACCAACTGGGGATCTTCCGCTCGGTGAACCTCTCCGTCACGCCGCTCGACTCGCTGCGCGGAGGCGACACCCTCGACGTGGCGATCGACGCACAGTTCGACTACCCGCTGGAAGTCGCCCTCGAAACCGATGCGACCTCCAAGTCGAACAGCTTCATCGGTCCCGGCGTGACGCTCAAAGTCAGCAACAACAACCTCTTCCGCGGCGGCGAGGTCCTCGACGTCAAACTCACCGGCTCCTACGAGTGGCAGACCGGAAACAAAAACTCCGGAGGCCAGACCTCGCGGATGAACTCCTACGAACTCGGTCTGACCTCGAACCTGAATCTTCCGCGGCTGCTGCTTCCCGAAGGATGGGTCTCCCGGCTGCGCTATCCCGGCTCCACGGCCTTCCAGTTAGGCGTCGAGCTGATGAACCGTCCCCGCTTCTTCCACCTGATCGCATTCAGCGGATCGGCCGGATACAACTTCCGCACCTCGCCGTACAGCCACCACGGCCTGACCGTCTTCAAGCTCACCTACAACCGGCTCCTGCATACGACCGCCAGCTTCGACCAGACCATGGAGGAGAACCCCTCCATCGCCATGAGTTTCCGCAACCAGTTCGTCCCCTCGATCAGCTACACCTACACCTTCGACAAGACCTACGGGGCCACCGGAAACCGCCGCTTCTACTGGCAGAACAGCCTCACGGCCGCCGGCAACCTCCTCTCCGGCATCCTGCGCGCCTTCGGCGAACGGCAGCCCCAGGAGCTCTTCGGAAACCGCTTCTCGCAGTTCGCCAAGGAGATCAGCGAAGTGAAGTTCTACCACCGCATCGGCCGCCGCAACAACTGGCTCGCCACGCGCTTCCTCGTCGGCGTGGGGTATGCCTACGGAAACTCCGAGGTGATGCCGTACAGCGAGCAGTTCTACATCGGCGGAGCGAACAGCATCCGCGCCTTCACCGTCCGGTCGATCGGCCCCGGAAGCTA